>Ga0208054_100021_pt1 | contig 41246 bp, 39 predicted proteins | sample LakMenEpi30Jul08_FD_150665 | JGI IMG/M metagenome (GOLD analysis project Ga0208054, IMG submission 150665) | Freshwater microbial communities from Lake Mendota, WI - 03JUL2008 deep hole epilimnion (SPAdes) | ecosystem: Environmental > Aquatic > Freshwater > Lake > Epilimnion/Euphotic zone ... | reverse complement strand
TCCCCTTGACAAGGGGAGGGTTAGGGTGGGGTTAAAAATATTTGATACATCAATCATAACTTTCTAAACACCCTCTAACAGAAAGGTGATAAAATTACCATTATCTACATCTTTAAATGCTGTAAATTCTGATTTAGAAAATATTACATATTACTCATGTCTTTAAACTTATTAATTCCCCATTCTCCTACAACAGAATATCAATGTTTACGCGACCTCAATCTCTATAATTCTCCCGAATGCGTCAGTTTAACCACCCAAGCTGCTACAGGACGACATTTAAAAATAACATCAAATCATCAAAATACCGCAGTTACAGTATGTTTATGTGAAGATGATTATCCCGGATGGTTATCACTTGAAGATTTACAGTTTCTTCAACCCGCAGAAACCGTATATCAACCCCAATTTATCTCGTCCGCAGCAATTCAACAACACATACCCGCTGTTATCGCTTTTACCCACGCAGCAAAAGCACAAAATAATTATTACCTTTGGGGTGGTACAGTTGCACCTAATTATGATTGTTCTGGTTTAATGCAAGCAGCTTTTAAATCTGTCTGTATTTGGCTACCCAGAGACGCTTATCAACAGGAGGCTTTTACCCAACCCGTTGATATTACTGAACTACAACTGGGAGATTTGATCTTTTTTGGTACTCCTCATAAGGCCACTCACGTAGGTTTATATTTAGGTGATGGTTATTACATTCACAGTTCAGGAAAAGACCAAGGACGGAATGGTATCGGTATTGACCAACTTTCGGAACAAGGAGATAAGGTTAGTCTAGCCTATTATCAACAATTACGCGGCGCTGGTAGGGTTGTTAACAGTTATATTGGTAACTCCTAACTTATCTAAGTACCATTCCCTCTTCCCTACTTATGACTATCAAGTAAAACATGACGAGAAAAAATACCTTTCAGTTTTAAATTAGTGAATACATTGATAGAATTTATTAATTCTCGTTGTTCTGAACTTAAATTTATTGTTTCTAAAGCTTGGTCAAGATTATTACCCTTGTGTAATTTATGAGCAAGTAACTCACGTTGAGATGAATCTAAAATTGCTGCAACTTCCTTATTTCGACGCTGACGAATAGCTTGTAGAGCTTGATTTTCTTGGGGGGTAAAATCATATTCGGATAATTTAATATTATCGCCAATTTCTCCAGAGTTGGTAAACAAATGACTAGCATAAACGAAAGGAACTTCCCAGGAAAAAAAAGCGATAGCACAAATAAGTCCCAAAGTCAATAACTGTTGTGTTAATTTATTAATCATGGATTTTGATGTTAATAACAGGTTAAGTCAAATTTTGTCGGGGGGAATAGTAGCTGGAATCATTTTTCTAGACCCGGTTGCTTGAGAAATCTACAAATATGATCCATACTTTATTTATAGAATAAATCTACTAATACATAACCGCAAAAATCCTTAATTCCAAATAGTGATAGCACAATCAGGTTGTTTCCATATTCCAGGTGAGTTAAAGTAGACAATGTATTTTGTATAACTAATTCCAGAAATTGATCATCAATTATCTTTCCCTGAAATTGTCAGAGGAATTTCAAAATCAATATTATACATATCCAGATATCTCGTATTTTCCTACCTCTGTGTCCTCTGCGCCTGGAGTGGTTCGTTAAAAAAAACTAGTTCATAACTCAAATAGGAGTCCTATAGAGTTTTCATCAATCCTTCAAATTGTTATTAATTATGACATTACCCGAACATCACCCTGATATTAAAGAAATTCACCCGTCTCCCCCTAAATCAAGTCGGTGGCCGCGATTACTACTAGCTGCACTATTATTGATTGGGGGTGGAACTGGGATAGTATGGAAATTACTAACTCCTGAAAAACCTGGTCCAGCAGTAACTAATGCTCCACCTCCGGGGGTCAAAGTTAAACTATCACCAGTGCAAACAGGTACAATTGAAGATAGCACAGAATATTTAGCCAGTCTAGAATCTCGACGTTCAGTCAGTCTTCAACCCAGAATTCAAGGTCAAGTTTCGCAAATATTCGTCAAGTCAGGAGATTTAGTTTCCTCTGGTGCTGCGATTGTACAAATAGATTCTCGACAACAACAAGCCGCAGTTAGTAGTTTATCTGCTGCTGGTCAAGGTTCACAAGCACAACTAGAAAACGCTCGCGCCACTCTAAAATCTTTACAAGCAGAACGGTTAGCTAATGTTGCAGATGTACGTTTAAATCAACAAGACTATAATCGCTATTCTGAATTAGCCGCACAAGGGGCTGTATCTCGTCAAACTAAAGATTTATATGCTAACAAGCTGGCGACAGCAAAAGCCCGATTAGGGGCTATAGAGGCTCGCATTCAAGCCCAAATGGCTACCATATCCCAGGTAGAAAAATCCTTACTGCAAGCTGATGCTAATATTAGACAACAACAAGTTCAACTTCAATATTACAAAATTACTGCTCCTTTTGCGGGAATTGTTGGCGATATTCCCGTAAAAGTGGGTGATTTTGCCAATACTTCCACACCATTAGCTACTATTACCCAAAACCGACCTTTAGAAGTGAAAATTCCTGTTCCTTTGGAAAAAGGTATACAATTGCGTCAAGGACTACCAGTAGAATTAATTAATGCCCAAGGTCAAATTATAGGTAATAGTAGTATATTCTTTATTTCTCCTAATATTACTAATAATTCTCAATCAATATTAGTAAAAGCACTTTATGATAATTCTCAAGGACAATTGCGAGCAGATCAAATGATTCGGGCAAAAGTAATTTGGAGTAAACGTTCTGGTGTTATAATTCCTACGACAGCAATATCTCGAATAGCTGGAGAAACCTTTGTATTTGTAGCCCAAACAGAAAAATCTCCTCAAGGTGTTTCCCAATTAATAGCTAAACAAAAACAAGTGAAATTAGGAAATATTCAAGGTAATAATTATCAGGTAATTTCTGGACTACAAAAAGATGAAAAATTGATTATTTCAGGAGTGCAAAATCTCAGAGACGGACTACCAATCATTCCTGAAAATAACGAAATAGAGAAAAGATAAGAATTTGAAAAAATACAAAATCCAAAAGACAAATTAATTATGTTTGTTGACTTTTTTATTAAGCGACCTGTATTTACTAGTGTCTGCGCTATTATTATTTTACTCGTGGGTGCAATTAGTATTCCCAGCTTACCCACCGCTCAGTATCCAGAAATTAGTCCTACGCAGATTATCGTCAGTTCTAATTATATTGGCGCTAGTGCGGAAATTGTCGAAAATACTGTAACAACCATCTTAGAACGGCAAATTAACGGTGTTGAAGGCATTAAATACATGACTTCCAGCAGTAGTAATGATGGCAGTAGTACAATTACTGTAACATTTGATGCTTCTCGTGACAAAGATATTGCCGCCGTAGACGTGCAAAACCGCGTTACTTCCGCTGAACCCCAGTTACCAGAATCTGTCAAGCAAACAGGAGTAACTGTGAGTAAACAGTCTAATAACATTCTGTTAGCGATAGGTTTATACAGTAATAATAAAGCCTTAAATAATGTCTTTTTAAGTAATTATGCAGATTTATATATAGCGGATGCCCTTAAACGGATTAAAGGGGTAAGTGAGGCGCGAATTTTTGGTGAACGCCGCTATGCGATGCGTCTATGGCTTGACCCGAATAAACTCGCTAGTCGGAATCTAACCACTAATGATATTATTAATGCCCTTAATGAACAAAATCTACAGGTAGGTGCGGGACAAATTGGACAACAGCCAGCCGTAGATGGTCAAATGTATCAAATTGATTTAAGGGCAGTTAGTAGACTTACGGAAGTGGAAGAATTTGATAATTTAGTGGTTAAAACTGCGGCTGACGGTAGTTTAATTAAATTAAAAGACGTGGGAAGAGCAGAACTTGGCGCTCAAAACTATAACTCATTTCTCCGTTTTAAGGGGAATGAGGGTGTAGGAATTGGGATATTTCCGACACCAGGAAGTAATGTCTTAAACGTGGCCAATTTAGTCAAAAAGGAAATGGGACGACTTTCCCAAAGTTTTCCCCCAGGAATGAAATATCAAGTAGCTTTTGACACCACTACAATTGTAGAAGAATCCTTAGCAGAAGTAGTAAAAACCCTTTTAGAAGCCATTATACTGGTAGTCCTCGTTATCTTTATCTTCTTACAAGACTGGCGAACTACATTAATACCCGTTATTACTATTCCTCTATCTTTAGTGGGGACTTTTGCCTTTGTCAAAGCCTTTGGTTTTTCTGTGAATACCTTAACCATGTTTGGTTTAACCCTAGCAACAGGAATGGTAGTTGATGATGCGATTATTGTTGTCGAAAATATTTCCCGCTTAATTCAAGACAAAGGAATGTCACCCCGTCAAGCTGCTTCAGTCTCCATGCAAGAGCTATTTGGGGCTGTAATTGCTACTTCTCTGGTATTAATGGCGGTGTTTGTCCCTGTAGCCTTTTTCCCAGGTGCGACTGGACAAATTTACAAACAATTTGCCCTGACAATTGCCTTTTCTATCGCCATTTCCACATTTTTGGCTCTCACCCTCACTCCCTCTCTTTCAGCCTTGTTATTACGGCAAAGACCCGCAGCTAGAGGCATTTTCGGCTGGGTTTTCGGTGGCATTAACTGGTTTTTAGAAGCTATGGGTCAGGGCTATGAAAGCTCCTTAATACTTTTAACAAAAGTTAAAGCGATAGTTGTTCTAGTATTTATTGGTTTATTGGGTGTCACAGCTTGGCTGTACACGACTGTACCCACAGCATTTCTACCGGACGAAGACCAAGGTTATTTCATTACCATTATTCAAGGTCCAGAGGGTTCTTCACTTAAATATACCAGTAAAGTCATGAGTCAGGTAGAAACAGAAATCCTCAAATTACCTGAAGTTACAGGTACTTTTGCGATTGGTGGTTTTGGTTTTAGTGGTAGTACCGCCAATAGTGGAGTAATTTTTACAACTCTTAAATCCTGGAATGAACGGAAAAGACCAAATCAATCTGTACAAGCAATTATTGGTAATTTAAGAAAAACCTTGTCAGGAATTACCGAAGCGAGAGTTTTCCCAGTTAACCCTCCTGCAATTCGCGGTTTAGGTAGTTTTAGCGGTTTCCAATTTCAGTTACAAGATATAGCCGGCACTAACAGCTTAAATTCTATGCTGCAAACCGTTGGTCAGTTTATGATGCAGGGTAATAAGACTCCAGGACTACAAGCTGTATTTAGCACATTTACCGCGAATACACCACAAATTTTAATTGAAGTAGACCGCAATAAAGCGAAATCTCTACAAGTTTCCATTGACGATATTTTCAAAACCCTCCAAACTTATTTAGGTTCACGATATGTCAATGATTTTAATTTCCTTTCTCGCACATATCGGGTATATATTCAAGCAGATGCTCAGTTTCGTTCTAATCCTAATGATATTGGCTTATTAAATGTGCGTTCTGCAACTAATCAAATGATTCCCTTGAGTAGTTTAGTAAAATTAACTCCAACAACAGGAGCGCAAACTATTAATCATTATAACTTATTTCGTTCTATTGAAATTAATGGTTCTCCTGCTCCTGGTTTTAGTTCTGGACAAGCAACTTTGACCATGGAACAATTGGCCAAGAAAATATTACCTACTAGTATGGGATATGAATGGTCAGGTATTGTTGCTCAGGAAAAAGAATCGGGAGGACAAGCGCCAATTATTTTTGTTTTAGGATTACTTTTCGTCTTTTTAGTATTAGCTGCTCAATATGAAAATTATGTTGACCCTTTAATCATTATGTTATCAGTTCCCTTAGCCATTATGGGAGCTTTAGCATCACTATCATTACGAGGTTTAAATAATGATGTATTTTGTCAAGTTGGGTTAGTCATGTTAATAGGTTTAGCCAGTAAAAACGCAATTTTAATTGTAGAATTTGCTAACCAACTGCAAGAAAATCAAGGTTTATCAATTACCAAAGCAGCAGTAGAAGCATCAAAAGGTCGTTTACGTCCAATTTTAATGACTGCATTTTCGACTTTACTGGGAATTTTCCCCCTAGTAACTGCTACAGGTGCAGGTGCTGCAAGTCGTCAATCTTTGGGTACTGCGGTATTTGGAGGAATGTTCGTGGCAACCTTTCTAAGCTTATTTATTGTGCCAATTCTTTATATTATAATTGGCAAAATTCGTCAACGTTTACAACCAGTTTTCCCTCGTTCCTAGTCTCCGACTAGGAATGCTATCAAGAGGCTCTGCCTCAATATCCCTCGTCCCTCGTTCCTAGTCTCCGGCTAGGAATGCTATCAAGAGGCTCTGCCTCAATATCCCTCGTCCCTCGTTCCTAGTCTCCGGCTAGGAATGCTATCAAGAGGCTCTGCCTCACAAATCAATCAATTCCACCTCTAATAAACTTGGTAATTCCATATAATTCCGATAACTAGAATAACGCCAATGAGCCGGATCATCAACATAACCACGACGCACCGGATTGTTATGAATATATTCTAATTTTTGGATAAACATTTCTTCATTAGCAATTGCTTGGGGATGAAAACCTTCTTGCCAAAGTTGATAATCTTGTTTTATTTTATGTTTTAATTTATGAAATTCTAGTTGGTTAAGTATATAGTTAGCGTTATTTTTCTCAAGTAAATCAATAATAGAACGAGCAGTAAATGATTTAAAATTGCCTATTTCTTTAGATAAGTTGGCAGCAGCAGCAATAAGATGCAGATGATTTTCCATGATTACGTAACCGTACAATTTCAAACGCTGCTGACATTGGAGAAAGTTGAGGGAATCTATGATAATTTGGACAATTTCCATGTTACCAAATAATGGCATCCAATTTACTAATGTGCAGGTGAGGAAGTGCGGTTGAGTTCCTAATACATGATAGCGGCTGCGTCCCATTGTATTTCTTTGATTGATAGTGGTATGGAGTTTGAGGCTCTGCCTCTAATGGCATTTCCAGTCGGAGTCTGGGAACGAGAATAATGATAGAATATTAGGAGGCAGAGCCTCTAATGGCATTCCCAGTCGGAGACTGGGAACGAGAAAAACGAGAAAATGTGAGATTTTGTTTATTATAAATCTGGTTCAACACCAAGCGCACGCAGTTGGGCAATTAATCTTTCGGTTTTTTGCCTTTCTTGTTCTAACTTTTGTCTTTCTTGTTCAGCTTTTTTTCTTTCCTCTTCTGTGCTGGTTAATATCCAATTACCATGTTTATCATACCAACGTAACCAAGACATTTCGACAGTTTTATAACTTCCTGTCCACACTCCTAAACCTAATTCTATTTCGGGAATCCAAAACCGAAAATCTGATAATTTTACTTCAGCATAACGAGCGCCTGTTAACTGAAACATTCTAAATTCAGATTTATAACGATCAAAGATGGCGTAATAGGGTACTCTTAAAATTTGTTCGTAAACTTCCCATTTACCAGGAGGTTTTTCGACATCTCTTAATGTTTGCCCTAAGTCTTCTTTTTCTGTTCCTGGTGAGAGTAATTCAACTATAATATGAGGATTAACTGCTTCTTGCCAAACTACATAACTTAACCGTAAATCTCTTTTGTCATAAAGAGAGGGAACACCTAATACTGCAAACCAATCTGGACGTTTATACCATGAAAGATGACGCAAATCATAATAAAGATTCAGATCACTTCCTGTAAATATTTGGTCGCTAGGATAGTCAGGGGGACGGAATGTTTCTGCTAATAATTGTGGTTGGAATAAATGAAATTGATCTGGCAAACCAGGTTCCTCCGGGTCTTCGCTAGGAAGATCATACATTGTCGGTAATGTTTCTTTAGGCGAAAGTGGCGGATTTGTTTGATACATTCTTAACAATCCTAAAGATAGAATTTCTGTTTCTATTATATAGCAAGAGTTAGGAGTCTCTGACTGTATGGCTTTTACCATATTCGCAACCAAAAGCCTTTGAATTTTTTAGTTAAGGATTATGAAGGGCGTGTCATTGAAATGGCTGAAGTTGCTAATTAGTTATTATCAAGGTAGGCATTGCCAAGGAGATCATTAAAAAATATCTTTCTGCTTTTGCAAACCAAAAGTTATTAACAAATAAACCGTAGCGTGTAACAACAAAATTTCCCAATTTAAACTCAAATTTCCCCAAGTTGGATCATATACAGATGTGGCTTCAAAGGCACCAGGGAATTGATATTCTTTAGGAAGTAAAGCATTAACATTTAATATTGTTCCATAAGCACCAACAGACCAACGACTAATCATTAACCATGATAAAATTTTACTCACAACACCTTCAGTTTTAAACAATACTCCAGAAAAAATGATTTGTGGTAAAATCAGTAATGGCAAAGTGCTATTTGCTTGACTACTATTTTTGACAATTGTAGAAACAAGTAATCCTAAACTAAAACTAGCAAATAAAGTCAGAAAACTGGTAATTAATAATCCCATACTCCAAGAAATTAGTTCTGGGTTGGGAGATTTAAAACCAATGAGAATTATAATTAAAATTAATAAAGTTTGCGCTAATGCTAAACCTGATAAAATTGTAATCTTAGAACTCAGATAAGCAAATAATCCTAAATTTACTAATCTTTCTCTTAAATAAATTGCCGATTCTTTCACAATTTCTTGTAAAGAACTAGAAAATCCTACCCATAGACCAGCACAGGTAAATACAAATAAGACCCGTAAAGCTAAGGAAGGTAAAGCTGGATCTGGTTCATTTCCTAATACAAAAGGTGCTTTATTTTTCATCGCTAAAGTGATCAGACTAATCCCAATAGGTGCAGTTAAAAGAGATAATACAAGATTTATTTTATCCCGGATAATTAATTGACCAGAACGTTGTGTCAATAAAAGCCATTGTTGCCAAAATAAAACACCTTTAGGTTTTGCTGGTATTGTGGTTGTTTCTGGTTTAATTCCTGAATTTAATTGATTAGCAACATAAACCTGATAATAACTAGATTGACGGAATTTATTAACATATTTAATTACCTCTTTTTCCTCTTCTAATTTAATATAAATATCTGCAAAATCCTGAACTTGGAAAAATTGCAAAGCATCGTGAGGAGTGCCAAAATAACAAAGTTTTCCACCTATTCCTAAAAATACAATTCTATCACACTCTGTAATATTTGCCGTTGCATGAGTCACTAAAATAACTGTTCTTCCCCCTTGATGTGCTAATTCTTTTAATAGCTGCATCATCTGTTTATCCAAACCTGGATCAAGTCCTGAAGTGGGTTCATCTAAAAAGAATAATTTCGGATCAGCTAATAATTCTACACCAATAGAAACTCGTTTTCTTTGGCCACCACTCAGATCACTAATTAAAGCATGACGACGATGACTCATTTTAATTGCTGCTAATGCCTGTTCTACAACTTGTTGTAAATTACTATCAGGAGGTAAACGTAATTTAGCAGCATAAGTGAGAACTTCTACAACTGTTAATTCTCGATGAATAATATCATCTTGGGGAACGTAACCAATTTGAGTTCGATACAAATTAAAGTTTTTCTGTAAATCTTCTCCATTTAGATAAACTATGCCTTTAGTGGTTTTTTCAATACCTAAAAGAGTTCGCATTAAAGTAGATTTACCTGCGCCACTTCCCCCCACTAAAGCTACAAATTGTCCAGGTTCAATAGCAAAAGATAAATCATCTATCCTCACTTTACCATTAGTTTCTAAAATTAAATTTTGTGCTTCTAGCCTAATGTGAGTACCTTGATCTAAAATCTCTAAATTATCATCACGTAAAAATAAAATATATGGACCAATGCGAATTTTTGATCCATTAGTTAAAACAGCTTTACTACTTATTTGTTGTCCATTAATAAAAACTCCATTAGGGCTAAAATTTTGTAAAATGTAACGCCCCTGATGATCGCTATCAATGGTAGCATGACGACGGGAAATTGTCGGCGCATCCAAATATAAATTTGCGGTAGAATCCCGTCCAATTAAAACTGATTTTTGTTTTAAAGAAATTAACTTTTGTGTTGGTGGACTGAGAGAATTAGAGGTGGCAGGATTAAAGTATTTAATTTGAATTAGTTGATAAAAATTTTGAGAAATATGAATTTCCACACCATTGGTTAACAAATAACCTTGAGTAGCAGTAATCAAAGAATGATTAATATACAACTTATTGCTACTAGGTTCTTGACCATTACCATCATAAATGCGGTATTCTGTACCCTCCTTACGTAACACAGCTTGGATACGAGAAACCAGTTCCCAGTCTTGGGGAACGACTAAATCAGCAACATTGGGTTCACGTCCTAAAATGTGCTGTGGTTTATGTAATTTAAAGTGTAAAGTTTTACCTTGATTGTTCAACTCAAGATAGGGATCTATACCTAAAACGGTGGGATGCTGTCTTGGTTGGTATGACATAGACTGGCTGTGATAAAAAGTAATTTAATTTGCGGTATTTACATTTTACGGATAAAAGGTGATAATATATGAAAAATTCAAGAAAATTTTACCTAAATCAGCGAAAACGTCAACAAAGAGTAAAGTTTTATGACACTATTGAACAATCGTTATCAGGTATTGCGGGTACTGGGTAGTGGGGGGTTTGGCAAAACATTTTTAGCTGAAGATACCCAAATGCCTTCGAGTAAGCGGTGTGTGATTAAACAACTCATTCCAGTGATTAATAATCCCCAGCTATACCAATTGGTGCAGGAAAGGTTTCAGAAAGAAGCATCTATTTTAGAAGAATTGGGCGATCGCCATAGTCAAATTCCCCGGTTATATGCTTATTTTTCTGAAGGTGGGGAATTTTATTTAATTCAAGAATATATTGAAGGACAAACTCTCAGCGAAAGGTTACAACAACAGGGAGTATTTAATGAAGTTACAGTTAAGGAAATTTTAATTAATATATTGCAAATTCTCGAATATGTTCACAGCAAAGGTATAGTCCATCGAGACATTAAACCAGATAATATTATTTTGCGTTTTTCTGATAGCAAACCAGTATTAATAGATTTTGGGGCTGTGAAGGTGACGATGAATACGGAAATGAGTCCTTCTGGTAATTCTAGTCAGTCTATTGTGATTGGGACACCAGGATTTATGCCGAGTGAACAAGCATCTGGTAGACCTATTTATTCCAGTGATTTGTATAGTTTAGGATTAACAGCGATTTATTTATTAACAGGTAAAATACCTCAAGATTTACCAACTGAACCAACTATGGGTAACATTTTGTGGCGACATTTTGCACCCTATTTGAATGGTAATTTTGGGGATATTTTAGATAAAGCTATAGCGTATCATCCACGCGATCACTATCTCAATGCTAGAGAAATGTTGACCGCTTTACAAACTCTCTCAAATCCCGTTGTACCTGCTGTCCTTAATGTTCTACCTTCTCCTTTATCACCTGAAAATACAATTGCTGTGAGTCCTGGTAATTACGCACGAAATTCTGATCAAACTCATCAAAATAGTGCTAAAACTGGAATAATTATCGCTAGTTTAATTACTAGCATTTTTATTGGTGGTTCTATTATTTTTGGGTTTTCTCTTAATAAACAACCTCAAATAATGACTGAAAAAATAGATTCACAACCTATAAATACTCAATCACCAACTATATCAGATAAATCAATCGAAAATCAGCCTCTTTCCCTTGGTTGGATGAGATTAGGTGCTGTTAATAATACTTCAGGTGTTGTCACTGTTGAAGAACAACTTATTTCTACAAAACAACCTGTAACTATTTCTCCTGCTATTGTTCCTAAAATCGGTGATCAAGTTACAGTTATCAATGGAGTTAATTTGCGTATTAACCGACCACAAAAACCTGATTATAAACTTCCAGATAAAAAAGGTGTAGTTGTCGTAGGGCAAAAATTAGTTATTATTAATTTAGATTATTTTATTGATTCTTCTTCACCTTCTCCATATACAGCAGTATGGGCTGAAGTCGGGTTAAATAATCAAAATACATCATTATCTAAAAATGACGAAAGTTCTTTACCTCAATCTTCTGCAAAAACAGAAACTAAAAATCAACAATTATCAGACTCATTTACACTAAATAATTCTATTTATTTTGTTGCTGATTCTGCTTTTGCAGATTTACAAACTGCTACCAAGAAACTTAAAAATTTACAAATAAAAGGTTATTCTCAATCTGGAATATTCTGGATACCAGATTATCCTAATCTATCAGGTACACCTTTATATCAAGTATATGCTAATCGGTTTAGTGACATCACAAACTGCATCAATTTCTTAAAGACTTATGGGAAAATTAATTCAGATTCTTATTGTATACTTGCTAGTAAAGATGCAAATACATCACCGAATCGGGTATTTTTCAAAGAAATTTCTAATTTATCCATATCTAATACATCACAGACTATGCCCCATTTTGCTAATGCGTGACTTACAACCCTTGTAGAGACAGGGATTCTCGGCTCTACATTCTTTTCTGGAGATGTCTTTTAGTCATGATCAACAACCCCAGTAGTAGTATAAAGGTTTGAGTCTCTATTATGCCATTCCTAGTCTGAGCTTTCAGTAATTTTACTTTTCCTAATCATGAATTGACCCGTCTGGCATTGTAGCGCCTGTGAGTATCGCTCCTTCCAGGTCGGCTTCTGTGAGCAAAACTTTTGTTATCCAGTCCGGTTCCAAGCGGTAGGCTCCTGTGAGGTTGGCTCCTGTGAGGTCGGCTCCTCTGAGGTTGGCTCCTGTGAGGTTGGCTCCTCTGAGGTTGGCTTGTGTGAGGTCGGCTCCTCTGAGGTTGGCTCCTCTGAGGTTGGCTCCTGTGAGGTCGGCTCCTGTGAGGTAGGCTCCTGTGAGGTTCGCTCCGAAGAGGTTGGCTTCTGTGAGGACGGCTCCTGTGAGGTTGGCTTCTGTGAGGTTGGCTTCTGTGAGGACGGCTCCTGTGAGGTCGGCTTCTGTGAGGTTGGCTCCTGTGAGGTAGGCTCTTGTGAGGTTGGCTTCTATGAGGTCGGCTCTTGTGAGGTTGGCTCCTGTGAGGTTGGCTACTGTGAGGTAGGCTCCTATGAGGTTGGCTCCTGCGAGGTAGGCTCCTGTGAGGTCGGCTCCGAAGAGTTTGGCTCCGAAGAGTTTGGCTCCTGTGAGGTTGAATCCTTTGAGGTTGAATCCACTAATATTAACTCTAGTTAAATCAATATATTTATTTTCTAAATCTGGGTATTTACGTTCTCCAATCACAGTTAAACACGCTCGAATAGAAATTCTAAGTTTTAGTAATTTTTCTTGATCTTCTGGAGATTGTGACTCATTTTCTTTTATAACAGGTGCATTCTGACGGACAAAAGCTGTCAGAACTTCCATAATTGTCCATTGGTCTGGTTCAGAATCTCTCGCAATTCGTTCTAAAGTATAAATTCCACCTAATATAACTTCAGGTTTATCACTCGCAAGCTGTTCAATAGCCTTAGAAAATCTTTCTGTAATTTGTTTTTGATTTGCAGCCTCTGCATTTCTATTTGCAGCTTCTGCATTTTTATTTGCTGCGTCTGCATTTCTATTTGTAGCCTTTGCAGTCTCTTCCATAGCCTCTGCACGTCTACCTGCAAAGCAAACATTAACAATTACTGCCCCTCCACTAATGAATAAACCTAATACTTTAACAGTTTCAATAACATATTTATATTTGTTTGTCAATAATTCTGTACTGTCAGTAGTTAAAATCATTGAGATAAAATAAACTGTAACAGCAACAGCTATCAAAAACAAAAATATAGTTACAGCGATCGCCCAATTTTTAATAAAATCGTTTTTATCATCTGTGAACATAATACAATTTCTACTCCCTGTGTAAAATGGCTTTATCAAGTAAGCAATGCAAGATACAGACATTTTAGCACACCAAAAAGCAAATACACTAGAACAAGAAAAAATTTTATTGTTAAAATAACCTTAAATAACCGCAGAAAAATTAAAATTTATTCATTCTCAGCAATTAGAACCCGCTTCATTAATTTAGACCCTGACCTCTACAAGAAATCAGGGGTTTTATCATTTATTTTTTCACCTTGTTAATTTCCTCTTGTAACCTTTCAATTTCCCTTCGTAACTTTTCTACCTCATTATCAGATTTTGCCGGTGTCACATCAACCGAACCAACAGGAGAACGCTGATAATTACCCCTTTTAATTTCTTGATATTCCTCTGATACAGCCCATTTGCGTAAATGATGCAACCGTTCCACAGGGAAAGGATGACTTAACATCATTCCTTGCCCACCATTGTATAATAAAAATTTATACACTTGATTTAGCCCATCATCATCCAAAGCTTGATATTTTTCCGACTGCTCAATGAACTCAGTTAAACTACATTCATGAGCATACTTATTACTACCTCCAGAGAGTTTCATCATAGATGACATCACAGAATTTAAATCATCCATGACCAATAAAGCCGCTCTATCAGCAGATAACTCAGCTTTGCGTCGCCATTCAAAAAACGCATAAATCAAAGCTTGACTGACAAAATTACCTAAACCAAAAGTTAATTCACCAATGACAGAAACGGCGCTCATTGCCCAGATTGCCATTTGAATTAAAATACTATGACCACATTTAATATGGCCGAGTTCATGAGCCAAAACCGTCCGCAGTTCAGACTCATTGAGTAAATCCAGTAACCCAGTGTTAACAACAATGTAAGGGTTTTCCTGTCCCAGAGCATAACTATTGACCTGAGCATCTTGGGAAATAAATAATCCTGGTTCACCGCTGATATCCAAATCTCGGACACATTCCCGAAAAATCTGGTAAATAGTCGAATATTGACGCGGACCGACCTGAATAGAATTACCCATTAAATAGACTAATTGAGGGCGTTCATAGACAAATTCCACAAATTTACGAGCGATTAAATCAAAGCCGGGTAAACTGCGTAAAGCTTGCTCTGCTTGAATATCTAATGGATGTCTGAAAGCAGCGCTGGAAATTCCTGGGTAACTTGGCATAATTTAGGAGGATAGGTAAATGGTAAATAGGCAGTAGTTAGTGGTTAGTGGTAAAAATGAAATAGGAGACAACCAATAACTGACTACTGAGAATGAAAAACAACTTTGGATGGAATTAAAAGCCCGTGATTGAAGCAGAAGTTCATTTATCATTACATAACTTCCTGAGGTCGCAGGTAGGTTTCCCGTCCTGGCCTCATCATTTAACAATGGCCAGATTAGTAGCACGCGCCTTGCGTATGGGACGTAGTGCTTTAATTCAGGTGGGGTCAGTTTGTGGACATCAAGGGAGATATCGCACGAGTTTTATCGCTTCTGCTTTAATATGGCATGGTTCTGTAATTATTGTCGCTTCGGAAACTGTACAGCAACGGTTATTAAAGGTAGAAATTCCCCGATTAAAGCAATGGCTACCAGCGAATAAACCGATTAGAATAGGTGATAATTGGCCAAGTCCTGATTTTCAGGGTTTGCTATTGACTTCCCCTGCGGCTTGGTTAAAAGGACAATTGGCTGATAACAATGCCTTTCCTAAGCATATTCCGACTATTATTGATGGTGTTGACGATTTAGAGGACTGGGTACGCTCTCAACTTACCCAAAGTATTGAACCCCATGATTGGGACGAGTTAATGCTGGCTTATCCCCATGAAGTGGAATTAATTCGGGAAGCTAGGGTACAATTAACCCATCAATTATTTCAGCATCCAGAAAATCCCTATCACTGTTATTTAATTTCTCAACCGGAAATCGAAATTTTACAACGTTTATATTTGGATTTAGATAAAAATCATCTTCCAGATAATTGGCGAAATTTTTGCCAAAAATTGCTATATTTAGAAGATTCTTCTTTAAATTTCTCATCTGATTTGCCCCTATTTTGGTCAACTATTGCCCGTCGTCAGGGGTTATTTTCTTTACATTATGCTCCCATTGAATTAAGTAAAATCCTCGAACCGATTTGGCAACGTCAACCTGTAGTATTAATTGGTAGTTCCTTAGAACCGGAAACAGAAGCACCTCTTTTCCGTCAACGCTTGGGTTTAGAAGATGTTACTTGCTTAAAATTTGCTTCTGATAGTCAAGGAGAAGCAATTCAACTTTATGTACCTTATAAATTACCTTTACCAAATACGCCGGAATTTCAAGGAGCTTTAATTCATCAAGTTCGCACATTGGTATGTTTAAGTGCGACAGCAACAGGAATGACAGTAATATTAATCGGAGATGTACCGCTAAAATCCAAAGTAGCGACAATTTTAGCCTCAGAATTTGGTTCACGGGTACAGGTAGAAAAAACTTGTTTAGACGAAAATGGGATTTTAATTACTGGTTGGGAATTTTGGCGGGAAAATCAGGGTGTTTTACCGTCACCGAGATTGTTAATTATTGCCACTTTACCCTTACCATCTTTAGAGAATCCTTTAGTAGCGGGTAGAGTAGCTCATTATAAGCGATCGCATCAAGACTGGTTTAGACTATACTTATTACCTACAGCCATGAATGAATTGCAAAGAGCGATCGCACCTGTGCGCGAAAATCAGGGTATTGTAGCTTTATTAGATAGTAGAGTGGTTAACCGCAGTTACGGTGTTCAAATCCTCTCAGCACTGAGTCCCCTAGCGCGGTTGAACTATCTTGATCCTAGTTTATTTGCGGCAAATAATGAAGATGATTCTGGCTAATTAATGTCAATGATCACCGACTGGGGACTAATTTCTATTAAAATTTAAACTGAACTCCAAGGAAACTAAATCATCAAATTATGGGTGAAGCAAAACGCCGTAAAAACTCGCTAGGAGAAGAATACGGACAAGATACCAAGAGAATATTACCGTGGATTCCCATTAACAAAACCCAAGCTACACAATTTGTAGCTATCACCACTCGTGGTGCTTGGATAGGTATTGGGACAATGGTTGCTGCTTGGGTAATAATTCGTTTTATCGGTCCTGCCTTTGGTTGGTGGGAAATTGTTGGATAATTGGTAACTATACAAAAAGATCCCCGACTTCTTTTTTATTCTATAATCATATTATCAATTTACAGCGTTTTCCGCTGAAGATGCGGTACAAAATTGAATCATGAAACTCTTGTGGTGCGGGCATCTTGCCCGCCATATATGTACCTTCTAACACCGGGAAGTGCTGTATCAGAGAAGTTGGGGATCTAGATATTATCATAATGTAAACTTCTTAATTTTTAATAGAAAATGCTCTTACATTTAAGCACTTGGCCAGAAGTTGAAACTTATTTACAAAAATCTCCAGGAATTATTTTACCAATTGGTTCAACAGAACAACATGGACCAACAGGATTAATTGGTACTGACGCAATTTGTGCAGAATCTATATCAAAAGGTGTTGGTGAAATAACTCAAGCAATGGTAGGACCAACAATTAATGTAGGCATGGCATTACATCATACAGCTTTTCCGGGAACAATTAGTTTACGTCCTAGCACTTTAATTTTAGTAGTTAAAGATTATTTAACTTGTTTAGTAAAAGCTGGTTTTACCAAATTCTATTTTATTAATGGACATGGGGGAAATATTGCAACTCTCAAAGCAGCTTTTTCGGAAACTTATGCCCATTTAGAAGATTTACAAATTCCCAATTCTGCAAAGGTGCAGTGTCAAGTCGCTAATTGGTTCATGACTAGTTCTGTGTACAAACTTGCCAAAGAATTATATAGTGATCAAGAAGGTTCTCATGCGACCCCTAGTGAAGTAGCTGTTACCCAATATATTTACCCAGAAGCAATTAAAAAAGCTCCTCTTTCCCCAGAAGTTGCCAGTGGACATAAAATTTATAGTTCCGTTGATTTTCGGTTACGTTATCCAGATGGCCGCATGGGTTCAAATCCAGATTTAGCAACGACCGAACATGGAAAGCAGTTTTATGATTTAGCTGTGGAAGAATTGAGTCAAGGGTATCGGGAATTTATGAAAGAGGAATAAACCCTAGAGGCGGGGAAATCCCGCCCGGTAGAGGTAAAATTAACTCAAAATCCAGCTAACCAGTGTCCGTACACCAAAACCAGTTGCCCCTGCACCGTTGTAGCCATTTTCCTTATCAGCCCAAACAGGTCCAGCAATATCCAAATGAGCCCAAGGAGTATCTTTAACAAACTGCTTTAGAAATAAAGCCGCAGTAATTGAACCGCCATAACGGGGTCCAGTATTTTTCATGTCAGCAATACCCGATTTTAGCCCATCAAAATATTTATCTTCCATTGGCATTCGCCAAATTTTCTCACCGGCACTGTCAGCGGCAGTTTGTAATTGGGAAGCTACGGCATCATCTGGGGTAAATAACCCAGCGATATCCTCACCCAAAGCTACCACGCAAGCCCCTGTCAGGGTGGCTAAATCAACAATTGCATCTACACCCAATTTATCAGCATAGACCAAGGCATCAGCCAAGGTTAACCGCCCTTCAGCATCGGTATTGTTAACTTCGATTGTTTTGCCATTGGATGCAGTTAAGATGTCTCCAGGGTGCATAGCCTTACCGCTAATCATGTTTTCAGTGACGGCGGAGATAAAATGAACTTCCACATCTGGTTTTAACTGTCCAATGGCTTTGGCCGCGCCTAATGTGGCCGCCGCACCACCCATATCCATTTTCATGGTTTCGATACCACTACCAGCACCTTTAATGTTTAAACCACCGGAATCAAAAGTTACGCCTTTACCGATAATTGCTAATTTGCGTTTAGCTGTAGTGGCTGGTTTATAGATGAGGTGAATGAATTTAGGTGGTAAATCAGAAGCTTGGGCAACTCCTAAAAATGCCCCCATGCCTAGTTTTTCACAGTCTTCCTGCTCTAAAATTTCCAGTTGTAACCCGTGTTCGTGTGCGATCGCTTGAGCAGTTTCTGCCATAGTAATAGATGTAACCGCATTAGCTGGGGCTGCGACTAACTGCCTAGCTAAAATTACACCGGAAACAATTTGATCAGCGCGGGTAATAGCCGCTTCTTGTCCGGCTAAACCAATTAAATCAATGGTTTCGATATTGGGATTTTTATCTTCTGGCTCAGATTTAAAGCGAATATCTTGATAAAGTGCCAATTCTATACCTTCGGTCAATGCTTGGGCTGTGGCGGCTGGATCATTGTTCCATACTGGTAAACTAATTCCCAGAGTTTTGGTTTTTTGCTTTTTTGCAGTTCGCGCTACACTAGCCACAGCCCGCCGTAAAGTTTCTAATTTCAGCGCGTCCGGTTTCCCTAAACCCACGAAAATCACCTTCCGCACGGAATTAGTAGCACCTAAACGAATCACAATAGTGCTATTGGCCTTACCTGTAAATTCTTCTTCGGCAATTATTTCTTGGCAAATTCCCGCATATTTATGATTTAAGCTGGCCAGATCACCAGTTAACTCAACTGCACCTTCAAATAGTCCCACAGCTAAGGTATCACCAGTCCAATCTAATAATGTTGTATTTGTAGCTTGAATCGTCATTTTTGTAAATTCTGTTTATCTGCCATCATTTACCAGTATTGCTCAAATTTTTGGGATAATGGGGATTTGATGCAACATATTAACAATCTGTTGACACTCTCAGGGCTGAAGCCGTGCGAAGGCGATAAAACTTCGCGCACCTTAATCAATAAATATTTACAAGAAGAAAACTCTATGCGGTTAAAACCGCAGGATTCGCTTATATCTCAGGTTTAAAGACACGCTCGCTTTACGCTTACCCGATATTCTTGTAAAATCAGGAGTAGTTGATAAATGTCCAATTTACAAAATTTTATCTATTTTCCAGTAGTCTGTTGCTCACAAAATTATTAACTATGCCTAAAGAAATCAATCAACCCCAACTACCACCAACTAGCGCAATTGAAAGTGTAACTAATGTTGCATTTGAAAATTGGTTTGAATATCCAGTTAGGGCCCAACCTCATCACACGGACTATGGTGGTATTGTCTGGCACGGTACTTATTTAACTTGGATGGAGGAAGCACGGGTAGAATGTTTGCGGTCTATCGGCATTGAATTTGCCGATTTGGTGGCTTTAGGCTGTGATTTGCCTGTTGTGGAGTTATCAATCCGTTATCATCGGTCTGTAAAATTAGGTATGCCAGTTATAGTAAGAACACGAATGGCTGAAGTAACAGGAGTGCGAATCAACTGGGATTATACCATTGTTTCTCCTGATGCTCAGGATTTATATATTACTGCTCAGGCCACTTTAGTAGCTTTAGATCGGGAAAAGGGTAAAATTATGCGTCAGTTACCACCTGCGTTTCAAGATGCTTTAGCGAAGATCACCGGAGTTCGGAAGCCTGGGTAATTGCTAATTAACCCCCTCCACGACTGGAAAGGGATTAATTATCACTACTGAAAATTCAATTCCAGTAATCCTTAATAAGCATTTTGTAACTCGTAAAAATCAGGGGAAATGTAATCCTTGCGTAAAGGCCAACCTACCCAATCTTCTGGCATCAAAATCCGCTTTAAGTTAGGATGACCTTCATAAATGATGCCATACATATCATAGCTTTCCCGTTCTTGCCAGTCTGCTGTTTTCCAAATCCAGTAAACTGAAGGTACAGAGGGATTTTCCCTTGGTAAAAACACTTTCACCCTGATTTCTTCGGGACGGTCAGCATTATCACTAACTTTGAGTAAATGATAAACACTTACTAAATCCTCTCCCGCGCCTAAGTCAATCCCCCCCTGGAACTGGAGATAATTAAACCCATAAGCATATAAAGCTGTCGAAATGGGTAGCAGAAAACTTGCAGGGACTTTAATTATCTCTACTCCATTCGCATCAAGTTCTAAAAACTCATGGACAAAGCCATTTTCTATCAACCATTGGGAAACTTTACCGGGTTTAACTTCGTCTGCTTCCGCCACTGGAACTGGTTTAGATTCTTCTTCAGCCACGCGCTTGTTCCTCTTTCTGTGTCTTTGCTGTCAATAATGCTGGAGGTACAGTCATACCAATTGCTTCTGTTAATTCCTTGGGAGGATTAAAGCGAGTATTCGACTGCATATACTTACCAGTTAAGATCTCGGGAACTGGCTTCATATTATGAGTGGTACTGTAGTAACGGTGAACTTGCTTGATATTATCCCGTTCCTGCATAGACTCGTTGGCGATTTTTTTCCGCAGTTTAATAATTGCGTCAATAATCGCTTCAGGACGGGGAGGACAACCAGGTAAATATACATCTACAGGAATAAGTTTATCAACTCCGCGTACTGCTGTCGGTGAGTCAACGCTAAACATTCCCCCAGTAATTGTACAAGCGCCCATGGCAATTACATACTTAGGTTCGGGCATTTGTTCATAAAGACGCACTAATTGAGGTGCCATCTTCATGGTAATTGTTCCCGCAGTAATGAGTAAATCGGCTTGACGGGGGCTACACCGAGGAATTAACCCAAAACGGTCAAAATCGAAGCGAGAGCCGATTAAAGCCGCAAATTCAATGAAGCAGCAAGCTGTACCAAACAGTAAAGGCCACAAACTAGAAAGCCGTGACCAGTTGTAAAGGTCATCAACGGTGGTTAAAATCACGTTTTCTGACAGTTCATGGGTAACTGTCGGACGTTGAATGGGGTTGATGATTTGTTCTGTTTCTTGGGTGATGATATTAGAATTTACGACCATTCTAAAGCTCCTTTGCGCCATGCGTAAACTAAGGCGATGATAAGAATCGAAATAAAGACTAAGGCTTCAATAAATGCCAATAAACCCAAACGGTTAAAAGCAACTGCCCAAGGGTACAGAAATACTGTTTCTACATCAAAAACAACAAATACCAGAGCGAACATATAATAGCGAATATTGAACTGAATCCAAGCTCCGCCGATGGGTTCTAGTCCGCATTCGTAGGTAGTGCGTCTTTCTAGACTGTTACCACTGGGTCTAAGAATTTTTGAGGCTGACAGTGCTAGGACTGGAACTAGGCTACATAGGAGAAAAAAGCCTAGAAGGTACTCGTAACCGCTAAGAACAAACACAATGTTTTTCTACCGCTAATGGTGTAAGAGAATCAGTTATTAATGAACAATGAATAATTATCAGTTTAATTACTTGCTAACTTTTCACTAAACTATAGATAGTATTCACTGTTTACTATTCACTGAATATATAGATAATGTTCTTTTCACATTATATCTTTAAGGCTGTTCTGAAATCGTGGAAATAGTTACACCGAGGGTGAGGGTGCAGGTTTTATCCGCAATTATATTTATTTTTGTATTTATTTTTGATTTTTTATTCCGTCTGGCCTAACTTTGTGATCAGTGATAGAAAAGTCCGGCAATTATGTCATAATTTGTAACGTATATTTAATAATTCCCCTGAAGCGAGACTAGGATCTATGAGTGAACAAGCTGAACAAGCTGTGGAAACTCCAGTGTTAGACCGCTATGAGTGTCGTTCTTGCGGTTACGTTTACGAACCTGAAAAGGGAGACGATAAAAGTAATATTCCTCCAGGAACACTTTTTGCGGAATTACCCACAAATTGGCGTTGTCCAGTTTGTATAGCTAAGAAAACTGCCTTTGCGAATATTGGACCTACGGGGACATCCTCTGGTTTCAAAGAAAACTTAGGTTACGGTTTAGGTGTAAACACCCTAACACCAACCCAAAAGAACATTTTGATTTTTGGGGCTTTAGCTTTGGGATTCTTGTTTTTTATTAGTCTTTACGGACTACAGTAAAAATCGCTATCCTTATTTACCGCAATTTAGCGAAAATCTCATTAAACCTGAACTGGAAAATCTCAGTAATACTGATGCAATCAATTGTGAAAAAGTGGCAAGGATTTTTTGCCGCACTGATAGTAGTTATCGCCTGTATCGGATGTAGTAGTGTTCCTTCTATGAGCTACAATCCCTGGCAGGTGATTAATGTACCAACAAAGTCGAAATTGCTAGATATTGGCTTTGCTGGTAACTCCCAACATGGTTATTTAGTGGGTGGTAATGCCACTCTTTTAGAAACTAATGATGGTGGTGAGACTTGGCAACCGCTAAAATTAGAATTGGATGATCCTAGATACCGTTTTAACTCTGTCAGTTTTTCCGGTCAAGAAGGCTGGATTGCTGGAGAACCTTCTCTTCTGCTTCATACCACTGATGAGGGTAAGTCCTGGTCACGGATTGCTTTAAGTGAAAAGTTACCCGGTAGCCCCATTGCCATTACAGCAATAGGCACTAATACAGCGGAAATGGCCACCGATGTAGGAGCAATTTACCAAACTACAGATGGTGGTCAAAATTGGAAAGCTAATTTAGAAGCCGCCGTTGGTGTAGTTCGTAACCTAGAGCGATCGCCTGATGGTAAGTATATCGCCGTTTCTGCCAAAGGTAGTTTTTACTCCACTTGGGAACCTGGACAAAATGCTTGGCAACCCCATAACCGCAATAGTTCCCGTCGTTTAGAAAATATGGGTTTCACTAACGATGGACAACTGTGGTTATTAGCAAGGGGTGGTCAAGTTCAGTTTAGTGATCCGACTAAACCAGAAGAGTGGTTAGAGGCAAAATATCCAGAATTGTCCACAAGTTGGGGTTTACTGGATTTAGCCTACCGCACAGCGAATGAAATTTGGGTTAGTGGTGGTAGTGCTAATTTACTTCGCAGTGGTGATGGTGGCAAAACCTGGGAAAAAGACCGTGAGGTGGAAACAGTTGCAGCTAATTTCTATAAAATCGTGTTTTTTAACCCTGAACAAGGTTTTATAATTGGCGATCGCGGCGTTCTACTCAAATATAACCCCAAAACAGCAGCAACAGCAGCCCCAGCGGCCTAATTACACCCAACTATGGATGTATTCACCAGAAGAAAGTTGTCAGTTGTAACTTAAGTCTAAACTTTGTAGGATAATAAACTCAATCGTAGTTTTTAAGAAGGGAGTGAAATAAATGGCAGGTACGACTGGAGAACGTCCGTTTTCTGACATTGTTACCAGTATTCGTTACTGGGTAATTCATAGCATCACCATCCCCGCATTGTTTGTTGCCGGTTGGTTATTTGTTAGCACCGGTTTGGCTTATGATGTATTTGGTACACCCCGTCCTAATGAGTATTTTACTCAAGTCCGTCAAGAAGTGCCCATTGTGAAAAATCGTTTTGAAGCAAAACAACAAGTAGAAACATTTATTGGAAAGTAATTTGACATCATGACTAGCGGTAATAATACCAATCAACCAGTTACCTATCCCATTTTTACAGTCAGATGGATCGCTGTTCATACTTTAGCTGTCCCTACTGTATTCTTTTTGGGCGCGATCGCCTCAATGCAGTTTATTCAACGCTAGGAGTTAATCATGGAAAGAACGCCCAATCCTAATCAACAACCGGTTGAATTAAACCGTACCTCTCTCTATCTAGGACTACTATTAGTCTTCGTGCTCGGAATTCTATTTTCCAGTTACTTCTTTAACTAACTGGGTTTTTTAATGTCAGTTGCTAGTTAAGTGATAGGTAACAAGTTACAAAGAGAAGATATTCAACTGACAACTAACAACTGACAACTAACAACTAACAACTGACAAACTGACCAATGTGTTGATTTATTTTTAAGTGAGGAAAAAACTGTGTCTGGAAGTGGAAGAATTCCCCTGTGGGTTGTCGCTACGATCGCAGGTTTAGGTGTAATTACTGTTGTAGGTATTTTCTTTTATGGATCTTACTCAGGAATTGGTTCTTCAATGTAATACCATAGTAGGAAATAGGGAAAAATCCTCACCTACTAAGTAATTACAATCATTAGGAAAACCGCCTAACTTTGTGAGATAGGCGGTTTTGTTTGTTTTATACAAGTAATTGGTAGAAAAATTAAGTAACCAATTACCCATACCCTAATTAAGCAATATCTTCGCGTTCAATGTATGAAAACAAAAATGCGAAAATTACTGCTGGTAAAACCAAACCAGTTAGGGGAACGAAAACAGAAGGTAAAAAGGAGGAATAAGCCAAAATAGTCGGCAAAAATGAACTTGACATAGAATTAAAGTCCTGTAAAGTCTTACTACAATTCAAATTGAGCTTACTGCAAAATCCTACCTAATTTGCTAAATTATCAAGATTTTTAACACAGCTTCTTACATTCCCAAAATTTCATCCAATTCTCTTGTTGGTAAATCAGGAGGGACGACTGTCTTAATCACCGTAAATTTGTCACTTTCCTGCTGGGTAGACTGATTAACAGCAATGGCTGCTAAACGGATTTCTAAGCAACCAAAGGGAATTTTTAGGTAAATTGCCGTTTCCCTCCCCCCCTCAGCATTACAATGTAAATCCGTCAGAATATGTGGTCCATCTACTAAACTGCGAGTTTGGTAATCTTCCACCCATAACTTGACTGCTACCCAAGATAAAACTTCAGGTAATTTTACACGCACCATAACGGACTTACCGGCGATAAGTTCACCCTCTGGTAAATACAATTGAGGAGTGGCTAAAGACTCCAGTATCATAGGAGAAAAATTTGTCCCAGTTTCATCTTCCCCTAGAGGGGAATCATGATTATCTTCTCTAGTCTCATTACTCAAGTTATCAGCATCCAGTTCAATAACCCAATCATCTATAACTATTTCCTGAGACTGGGGTGCTATAGAACCTATGAGAGTGACTATTTCCCGTTCATTAAGTTCTAAAGGAATATTCTCAGCCAGGGTATTTTCCTCGGTAACTATTTCCCCATTTAACAGCAATTCTACATCTACAACTTGAATTTCTTCCCCAGGATAATTTTCTGAGGATTCTTCAGAAACCGCTTCAGTTAATAAAGATACTTGACTTTCTATCCATTGTTGGGGAAGCGACGGCTTTTCCTGAGTATCAACCACATCTAATACTTCACTCGTGATTACCTCCGTCACAATCTCCGCTATTAATTCTCCAGAAGATGTGTCGTCCACCATAGATTCATCAGTCTGGGGAAGATCATCTGTTGATAATTCCGGGATTTTTGCTGATAAAGTTACTATCATTGGTAACTCTGGCGATTTTTTCCCAGTTATTAATTCTTCAACATCTAACCGATTATGGACTGTTTCCCCCTTAGCTGGTTTAACTTTTAACCGTTTTAAATACGGAAAAATAGTTTTAACTGGTTTAATTACCAACTTTTTCAAATCTATCGGCTCAATAGTCCGGGTTTTTCCCAGGGAATCTTTTTCTGAATCAGGATCAGACGTGGGATCATAGGGTAAATTTGGTAATTGGGGTGAAAGAACTTTCCCCGATACCAGGGGTTTAATTTGGGGTGGTAAAGGTTGATTTGGAGACGGCTTTAAAACGTGAAACTGAGCTAATTTGGGAGTTTTAGCTAAATTGAACAGTTCTAACCGAATATTTATAGAGGGTTTTGGTTTAACTACTGGGTTATTTTCCAGTAAAGATCTACGGGAATCTAATTGGGAGGCTTGCTGTGCTAGTAATTCAGTAGCATCGGCCGTAATTATAAACGTATGGTTAGCTAAAAGTACCACTTCACCAACTTCAGCTAATGCACCATATAAATTAATATCTGCTAAAAGTAGCTTAGATTCACACTTGGTAGGAATATCAATTAGGGTACTAAAGCTGAAAGGTAAAAATTGATTTGTTAATGGTCGCTGAATACTCTTCAGGATTCTTGACTCTAAAGGCGATCGCAGTGTCACTTCTAATCGTAACTGACAAAGGCTATCTATAGAAAATCTCTCATTTTCCAGATCCTCTATTTCATTAGCCTCCACATCACCATGAATGATAAAATTATTTCCCCAAGGAGCAACATAAGTATCTTGATCTAGAGTCAAATTCAGTGGTAGAGGTGGTGGTAAGGTAGGAGCATTGTCAATGATTTCCTCATCTAGTAAAGATTCATCCTCAGGTAAAGCTAAATCTAATAAGTTTTGTAAAATCTGCTCTGTGGTTTCCCCCTTAAACCAGAGAAAATTACCATGATTCATCACTATACTGACTTCAGTATCACCCTCAGAAGCAAGATCAGATATCTCAGTCAGTTGATTTGTAGCCGTTGGGGTAGTTTCTTGAGATGATACTTGAATACAGAGAGTATGTTGCCAGGATTGACCCAGCATTTCTGACATAATATCCCCAGAACATCGTAACTCCCAAATCCCCGGTTTAAAATTGGTAAAAGGAATTACTGCCATCAGTCCTTCGGAATTAGTACGACGTGACCGCTTGAGAAGTCTCCGTTTGGGAACTTCATCAACCGATATATGACTTACCCGCACATCTATATCCGTGTTTTTTAAATCAGAACGAGCTAAAATTCGATAATTACCTGCCCAAATCTTTAAATTTGGCGACTCTAAATTACGCCAAGTGTGATCTCCCTGTTTCTGTATCAAAAATTGCCAGTTTTCCATTATCAATAAGGCCCAAACCGAATACTAGCTAATTAATATTTTATATTTTGCATTAACTTGCTTGTCAGTTTAACCTAACTATCTTCTATCAACCCAAGTTAGCATCTAGTTGTCAGTTAAGCTAACGAGCAACCTATAGCAGTTCCCATGCTCGTCAGGTACAATTTTTAATTTTAGGGAACACAGAACAGCAAAAAGGGAATGGTGAATAAATTTGTGTGTACTGCATTAACCTGGGAAATGATATATATTTTATCCAATTTCATCACGGTTTTGATAATAACTCACTATCTGCTTACACCATTCCCGACTTTCCTCCTCAGCGGTTGGTGTCCATGAAATCCATAAGCCAGAAATTTGACTTTGGTTGTAATCAAACTCTGAGGATGTTTGCGGTATCAATCCCACCTCTACTCCCAGCACCTGACGGATATGGGCTGCTATTTCTCGATATACAGCCAAAGGTAAACCGGGAAATTCTATTTTTTCCTGTGTGATCATATCTATAAAGCTGCTCCCACAAGATTATACTTAATTACGGAAACGGCATTTCTAGCAGCAGGACTAGGAGTAGCAGCAGGACTAGAAGTTGGTGTAGATGCTTTAACAGGTTGTTCTCCTACCTGTTTGGCGACCTCAATACCGTACTCCTCCAAAATCACTGTAGGATTAGCACCTTGGCTGATTTCAATCCGCTTTACTAATACCCCATTCACTAGCCTTTGTCCCGGTCGAACATATCTACTACTTAACTCGTCTGGTACTTTCACAATTGCCTGTGGTGTTTTACCAATTAATACTACACCAGTCACAATCACTGCTCTCGCCATTTCCGGTTGCCGTATTGGTGGTAACACGGTTGTGAATTTGGGAGAGTTAACAGAACCAGCTAGAACTCTGGGTAAAACCGGGTTAAAACCTGATTTTTTAGGTAATTGGGCTGTCTGTGCTGATTTTTTAGGTAATTGGGCTGTCTTTACTGGTTTTTTAGGTAATTGGGCTGTCTGTGCTGATTTTTTAGGTAATTGGGCTGTCTGTGCTGATTTTTTCTTAATTAATTTTTGCTGGGGTGGTGTAGGTAAAGGGGGTAATGTAGGAACTACAATTTGGGGACCTAGTGCAGTTGTAGAACCTATTGGCTCAACAATTTGGCCAAAAGGGTCTGTTCTTCCTTTCTTTACCACAATCAATCGCTCTGTACTGTTTGTTGGCTGAATTAAACTGGCAACTGCGCCAGAATTCATTGATACCCTGGTAGAAACAACAGGATCATTAAAAGGTTGAGCTAAGAACGGTTGTTGTACCGCTTGCTTGGTAACTGATTTAAGGCTAGGAGTCGGTTCAGGACTAGGGGTATTAGTCGATGTTGGCGTTTCACCTATTGTACATCCAGTAAGCGCCAAGGTTGTTAAAATAGCTGCGGCTGTAATATGTGAATTTTTACTCATTAGCTACTCTGAAAAACTATAGAAAAGTTTCTTGATCATGATAAAAACGTTATAGATCACAGACTTAATCCGTTTTCTTTATAACCTACATTTTGACATTTCGGAAGCCTATGTATACCACTAATCTTCTGATACACCCATAAACTTTTTCAATAAATTTAAGCCTTTTTTAACTTGTCGAGAAACTGTCACCACACTAATGCCTAAATGTTCTGCTACTTGTTTTTGGGTTAAATCGTACAAAAACACACACTCCACAACCTCACGGGTTCGTTTTTCTAACTGGATTAAGGCCTGTTGTAAACGAATTCGGTCTTCCTGGGCTAGTTGAAAACTGCGATATTTACTATCTGGAACTAATTCCCCCAAACAAGTAGTACCTTCTTCTCCATCTTGGATAGGTACATCTAAACTCAGAGGAGAGCGGTTAATCCATGCTAATTTAATTTCTTGCCATTCACTGAGAGAAATTTCCAATCCCAGTGCTAATTCATGATCAGTAGGTTGACGATGATGTTGTTCTTGGAGAGAACGGGAAAGCACAACCGCCTGTTGCTGGAGTTCAAGCCAACGTCTGGGTATTCTCACAGTCACCCCTTTATCTCGTAGATAATGTTGAATTTCACCACGAATATGGGGCATTGCATAGGAACTAAAAGCACTTCCTTTAGAAAGTTCAAATTTCTCAATTGCTCTAATTAAGCCTATACAGCCTATCTGAAGAAGATCCTCGTAGCTCTCACTGCACTGATTAATCCAATAATAAGCTTCCTTTCTGACTAGTCCAAAATTGAGTTTCACCAGTTGGTTGCGGATTTTTTCCGAGGGGGATTGCTGATACTGTCGTAACAACTGTAAAGTTTCATGTTTTAGTTCATTAGGCATAACACGTTTATTTTTAAACCAGTAGATTTTTGATGTGATTGCCGCCCTTTTATTTCCTTTGTTATAGTTTAAAATATACAATTAGTCATTTTAATGATAAACCGAAATTGTACCCAATTTAACTAAATTAACTATGAGATTTGCTTATAGGTCTTGAGAATTAGATCCGGTTGATGATTATCAAACGTTGAGCTAGGATGATTTTCGCTTATCTGCTTCTTCTCTTTATAGACAAAGTCATTTTACGTAATTAAATAACTAAATTCACTTTAAAGCTTCAAAAATAAAATAGGATTTTAAGTTAGTAAATTTACGCAGGAAGTAAAAAGCCTTAGTTTCCTAAAAAAACCAAGATGCAGATAACGAACAGATTGCATCTTGGTCGAGGAAATTCCCACAAATAAATGCTTATAACCTGTGAATTGTTTTTTATTCTCAACATCAGGGAGGTATATTAGGTTGCTGAATTACCAAAATATTTATGGATTTTACGCTCCCATGATGTTGTATTAATATTTAAGCAAGGGGTTCAACACGTGCGTAGAATAAACCACGAATCTTGACTTCTTTAGGTTCACCTGCACCTAAATCTGTATCTGAAGGTTGTTCACTTTCAAAAGTCCCAGCTATTTCACCAGAAGTATTATCCACCTTGGCCACTTGTAGGGAAATTTTACCTTTGAGAATGTCTGTACGCTTGACATTAGTACGGGTTAAGTCTTCATCATCAGCCTGGGCTGGTAAAGCTACAGCGTTATCATAGCCACTAACAACACCACGACCTTTAGGGTCTAAGAAAGCAGCACCGCGATAGGAAGGTACTTTAAAATTTCCTTTAAAGTCAGTGGATGTATTGATGCTGGTTAAATTAGGTTGTGTTTGTGCGACTAAGTTTTTAATGGTAAATAAGAAAGGTACTAGTTCACCACCGGGAAGTTTAACGGTGATAGCCTGGAAATCAATACCATCTTTTTCTGTAAAAGTCAAGCTATTATCTGAATTAATGGTTAGCTGACCTTGGACTTGGTCAATGGTAGAAGTATACCTAGTCATAACCTTACCAGATACAAATTCCGCTTTTTGGCGTTTGTTAGCAGGTTCTTCTTTAACAAAGAAACTGGTTGGTTCTAGACAAAGTTCTTTAATACTGTATGTCACTTTAGGATCAACAGCAATTGAACCGCGGCTGGTTTCTGCCAGTTGGGGACACTTGTTAGCCAAGCCTGTACCACGAATTTGTTCATAGGTAAGTACATCACTGAGACTGGTAGAAGGTGCATCACTGCAAGCGGTGATTAGCCCTAAGCATAGAGCTAAGAAAGCAACAATTAAAGCGCGATACCTCATGGTTAACCTCAATGTCAAAAATTAATGTCTAAGTTGTCGAACTGCTTTACTAAATGTACTTAAACGCATGGCGCTTGTGAGTCTGGAAGTCAAACCATAGACTAAGCAGCGAACCGCATCCACTTTGGATGATGTATGTGTTGTTAGTACATACAACAAGGGTGATTGGATAGGGAAATTAGCCAGATCATACGATTTTTTTTAACTCAAAATCAAAGCATTCTATTAGTTAAATTCTGCGGTTGCACAGCACAAATTATGAAAAAGCTTTCTCTACCTTATCATCAAGGATTCTTGTTACCTGAGAATAATCAGAAAGTTAAGTAAGTGGACGTGAGATCACCAAAATATGTGAAGAAAAGTAAAATCGCTCAAAACTTCTTCATTCAGGTGCATACTGCTATATCTGATTGTTTTGTTGATCAATTTAGGGACTTTTCCAGTATCGTATTAGTTTTATGGAGTATAACCTTCCATGAACCATGATCAAGATTGGGTATCCAGGGATTTGTCGTACGAGCTAAAAGGGATTTCCGTTGCGGTTAACGATGTAGCTCAAAACTGCCAAGGGGATGTAATTGCTCTATTGGCTTTATTACGACATTTAGAGGAGTTGCACAAAGAAATTCGGGATGGAGTATTTCAGGAAAATTTGCCTGATAATCGCCAAAGATTATATTCACTTCTCAAAGATATTGAGTCTGAGGGCGGTTGGCCTTATATTGCTCGGATGCGATTACAAGCTTTGTTAGTGAATTTGTCGGAGCAGGTTAGTGATGAGAATGCTGTTAAATGAGGCATGAACTTTAATCATAGAGGCTTGCACCTAAAGGGTTTTACCCCAGACTTTATGAAAAGCTAATTTTCCGGATCATGTCCATGATGCTTGAATAAGTTTAGTCTCTCGTATAAGCAATACCTGTGCCAATTTCCCCAATACAAATCTGAGACCCAATCAAATCCTGAAGATATCAATGGGGTTTCAGGGTTTTGGCGAAGGTATTAATTAGCGAATTTAATATGCAAAATAAATTGAACTGATATTCATAAAGAGGTTTATATGGCTGGGATATTATCAGTTTCTCGGACAAATTTAGCTCAACGTCGCCAAAAATTACGTCGGCAACGACAAATCAAAATTATTCAGGCTCTTTGGCGTGCACTTGCTGTCACTGGATTTACCTCGGCTTTATTCTGGGTAGCAATCCAACCAATGTGGGTATTAAAAGATTCAGAGCAAATAGTGATCAAGTCTGGTGATCGAGTTTTGACCCAAAAAGATATTTATTCACTGTTAGGATTATCATTTCCCCAATCTTTATGGCGGGTTAAACCTTCCTTAATTGCTGATTCTTTAAGAAAACAACCAAATATTGTCAAAGCTACGGTTAGCCGGCGGTTATTACCACCTGGTTTGATGATTGAAATCCAGGAGCGAGTACCGGTGGCCATTGCTCAAAAAACCCAAGATCAAACGGTTACTAATTGTATTCTTGCCTCTTTCCCTACGGGACAGCCCGCCGATATTAAGTCTTGTTGGCAAAATAGTGGTATTGCTAAAAAAGAAAATGAACTGGGTTTATTAGATGCCAGTGGTGTGTGGATGCCTTTATCCAGCTATATATTAATTAATCCCAAGGCAAAATTACCCCAATTAATAGTGATTGGCTCAAGGGCACAATATCAGCTGTTTTGGACTCAAGTATATGAAGCTATCAGCCATAGTTCTCTAAAAGTGACCGAAATTAATTTTCAAGATCCTACAAATTTAATTTTGAAAACTGAATTAGGGAATGTGCATTTAGGCAGCCCTAGTAATAGATTAACTGGGCAAATTCAAGCACTTGTACAAATGCGCCGGTTACCCGATGAAGTTAATCCTAGCAATATAGATTACATTGATATCAAAAATCCTGCTATTCCACTAGTACAAATGAATCAAAAAAAACCTAGCTTAGAGATCAAGAAATCAGGACCAGCGAACAAAACGCCAATACATTGAAGGTCAACCTTGTTTCTTTTTGCCCCCTTCTGCCTTTGTCTACCTGAATAGACAAATCTTCCAGACGAGAAACTCAAGTTACTAATTTATATTTTTGTAAATTAGTTATATATTGTACATATAGATATACAATTTTCTAACTAATGGCTGAGAAATTATGTTAAAGATTGTAAATTTAGTAACTAAAAAATCTTCTGAAAAAAGATTAGGGGGTTATTAAAAATTCTTACTAGTATGCGACAAATAAATGTCTAAGCTTTTTGGAACTATACTTTTTAAGAATAAGGGGGAGTCAGCAACATCAGCGGTTGGTATCATAAACTGTATAGCTAATCAAAAATCCACAAAAAAAGAGTCAGAAGTCAACACGCTAGATATCTGGCTTCAGTAATTGGGGTTTTATCCGCCACTCAGTGACAAATCGTTACATCTGGCTTATCATAATGTAGGCTGGCAATAGTAAAAACAATACAATACAGTGCCAAAGTTAATTTTGGTAATTAGTTAATTCTTAGGTGAATCACACCGGAAAAATTCGTTTATCTACCTTTCGCAAATCCCATGACACTTGATAACAACCAAGGGCTTAACCATAACTCTCAAGCAGCGGGACAATCAGGATTCTCTCTGTCCGTCAACCCCAACAATCCTTTTAATAATTCTGGGCTAAATTTCACCCCAGCTAAAGATAGCAAAAGAATTTCCCCTGAAAATAGCGGTATTGGTGAAATTGTGCCCGGCCGTGTTGCCAACATCAAAGTGATTGGTGTGGGTGGCGGCGGTGGTAATGCTGTCAACAGAATGATTGAGTCTGATGTATCTGGGGTAGAGTTTTGGTCAATTAATACTGATGCTCAAGCTTTAACTTTAGCCGGCGCTCCTAGTCGGTTGCAAATTGGACAAAAATTAACTAGAGGATTGGGCGCGGGGGGGAATCCGGCTATTGGTCAAAAAGCGGCAGAAGAATCTCGTGATGAAATTGCCACTGCTTTAGAAGGTGCTGATTTAGTATTTATTACTGCTGGTATGGGTGGAGGTACAGGCACAGGTGCAGCCCCAATTGTAGCAGAAATAGCCAAGGAAATGGGTGCTCTCACCGTTGGTGTGGTGACTCGGCCATTTATTTTTGAGGGACGCAGACGCACTAGCCAAGCAGAACAAGGTATTGAAGGTTTGAAAAGTCGAGTTGATACCTTGATTATTATTCCTAATAATAAGCTGTTGGAAGTCATTCCTGAACAAACTCCTGTGCAAGAGGCTTTTCGCTATGCCGATGATGTATTGCGTCAAGGTGTACAAGGAATTTCTGATATTATTACCATCCCAGGGTTAGTTAATGTTGATTTTGCTGATGTGCGGGCTGTCATGGCCGATGCGGGATCAGCTTTGATGGGAATTGGTGTGAGTTCAGGTAAGTCTAGAGCTCGAGAAGCAGCGATCGCTGCCATTTCTTCACCGCTATTGGAATGTTCCATTGAAGGGGCTAGAGGAGTTGTCTTTAATATTACTGGTGGTAGTGATCTCACCCTCCATGAAGTTAACGCTGCGGCAGAAACAATCTATGAAGTAGTTGATCCTAATGCCAATATTATTTTTGGGGCGGTAATTGATGACAGACTCCAAGGAGAAGTCAGAATTACTGTGATTGCGACTGGATTTACAGGCGAGATTCAACCTCCATCCGCACAAACTGTAGTTACTCCTAGAGTTGTCACACCTACTCCCACTACCACTACTAGAAGACCTACACCACTACAACAACCTGTTAATAACCCTACTCCACCGGCAGAACAACCAAAAGAAAAACCCTCTTTGGATATTCCTGATTTTCTGCAAAGACGGCGGACACCTCCAAGAAATTAAATGATTGTGGATATGAGATTTTAGATTAAATTCACAGTGGTGTATAAAAGTTGTCAGTTGTTCGTTGGAGGAGAGAAGTACATAAATAAATTAATTTATCCCCGGCACTCTGTACCCTGCATTTTACCTATTTATTGTCTTCTAGCCATTTAATAACCTGATTGGCAATATGAGTACCATCGAGACGGTCAATTTCACGGATACCAGTGGGACTTGTAACATTAACTTCCGTGAGGTAGCCACCAATTACGTCAATACCAACAAAAATTAAGCCGTCTTGACGGAGTTTTGCGGCTAAATGGCTACAAATTTCCCGTTCTCTTGGGGTAATAGTGGTTTGAGCAACTGTGCCACCGGTCGCCATATTATTACGAAAATCACTGCTACTAGAGAGGCGATTAAGTGCACCCATGGGTTCACCATTGAGTAAGATAATCCGTTTATCTCCCTCCTTGGCTTGGGGTAAATAATTTTGTACCATGACGGGAATTTGACCTTGGAGGGTGCTAAGTTCAACAATAGAATTGAAATTGCGATCGCTTGATTGTAAAAATAAAATTCCCTCTCCAGCCTTATTCCCCAGTGGTTTAAGAATTGTTGCCCCTTTCGATTCCACAAATTGGCGAATTACTTGTTTGTTGGCGCTGACAATGGTTTCTGGAATACATTCCCTAAACTGGAGGGCATACATTTTCTCATTAGCATTACGAATACCCGCAGGATCATTGATCACTAAAGTTTTATCTTGGTCAATATAATCCAGAATATAAGTAGCATAAAGATAAACATCATTGATCGGTGGATCTGTCCGCATAAATACGGCATCCATTGTTTCTAAAGCAACAAAACAACTAGGACTTAATTTAAACCAAGGATTAACCGCTAACCAACGCCCCTCTACTAACTCTACGGGAACAAGTTCTAACTGTTGCAAAACAGCCCAAGCTTTACCATCAATTACACTGAGCAAATTTGTCTGAGTTATCCAAATTTCGTGTCCTAGAATTTGCGCTGCTTCCATCAAAGCCACACTAGTATCATGACAGGGATCAAGCCGATGGATAGGATCAATAATAAAAGCTATTTTCATTCTTTATACCTCTTTTATCTACGAGTTTTTATATTTAGGAATATTCAAGATCCCCAACTTCTCAAATTAATTTACAGTGAAAAATCAGAGAAAAAAGTCGGGGATCTGATCCACAATATTTTAAGAAACTAGCAACTTATCTAAGTTACCTTGACGCTCTAAAGTATGGATATCGTCACAACCACCAATGTGAGCATCATTAATAAAAATTTGTGGTAGAGAGCGTTTTCCATTAGCTCGCTGTGCCATTTTTGCTCTTGCTTCATCATCTCCATCAATACTGTATTCGATAAAATCAACATTTTTCGTTTTGAGTAGACTTTTAGCACGCATACAAAACGGGCAACTTGCCCAAGTATAAATTTCTACTTTTGCAGCCATAATAAATATTCTCAACTAAATCTAATGCTTCTTAATTTTAGACCTAAGTTAATAGGTAATGGAGCCTGGGGACTGGGGACTGAGTAAAACATTCTTCCCAATCACCAATTACCAATTACTTATTCCCACTCAATAGTTCCAGGTGGCTTGGAAGTAATGTCATAAACCACACGGTTCACACCTTTGACTTCATTAACAATGCGGGTAGAAATTGCCTCCAGCACATCGTAAGGAACCCGTGCCCAGTCCGCAGTCATGCCGTCTTCGCTCGTGACAATTCTTAAAACAATGGGATAAGCATAGGTACGCTTATCACCCATAACTCCAACGCTACGAATAGGTAATAGAACCGCAAAAGCTTGCCAAACCTGATTATATAAACCGCGCTGATTAATTTCTTGACGGACAATTAAATCAGCATCTCGTAAAATATTCAAGCGTTCGTGGGTAACTTCACCTAAAATGCGAATGGCTAAACCAGGTCCAGGGAAGGGTTGACGTTGAACGATTTCTTCCGGTAAACCAATGGAACGCCCGACTTTGCGGACTTCATCTTTAAATAGTTTTCGTAGTGGTTCTACAAGTTTAAATCTCAAGTCTTTTGGTAAACCGCCCACGTTATGATGACTTTTAATTTTCACTGCTACCCGTTCACCACTTTTTGGATCAACATTGGTATCAGCAGATTCAATTACATCTGGATAAAGTGTCCCTTGAGCCAAGTAATCAAAATGACCAAGATTTTTTGATGTCTCCTCAAAAACACTGATAAATTCATGTCCAATGCGGCGACGCTTTTCTTCGGGATCTGTTACTCCAGCAATGGCTGAGATAAATCGCTCGCGGGCATTGACATATTCTACAGGAATATGAAATTGTTCTTTAAATAACTTAACTAATCTTTCGGGTTCTAATTTCCGCATGAAACCCTGATCAATGAATACACAGGTTAGCTGCTCACCAATAGCTTTATACAGGAGAAAAGCCAGTGTAGAAGAATCTACACCTCCAGATAATGCTAATAATACCCGTTTATCTCCTACCTTAGCGCGAATTTCCTCAATTGATTCCTCGACAAAAGCGGATGTTGTCCAAGTTGGTTCACACTCACAGATGTGATAAACAAAGTTGCGAATTAAAGCTATACCACCCTGAGAATGGACAACTTCGGGGTGAAACTGGACACCATAGAGTTTTTTATCATGGTGAGCGATGGCAGCACAAGGAGTATTATCAGTATGTGCTAATAACTCAAAGCCGGGAGGCATACTTGTAACTGAGTCTCCATGACTCATCCACATGGTTGTACCCTCTTCGACATTAGTTAATAAGTCTGTAGGGTCATCTATATATAGAGATGCTTTACCATATTCACCCCGTTCTGCTTTAGTTACTTCTCCACCTAGTTGATTAACCATGAGTTGCATTCCATAGCAAACACCGAGAACGGGTATTCCCAATTTCCAGATTTCTGGGTTACAATAGGGAGCATGATCGCTATATACAGAGTTTGGACCACCAGATAGGATGATACCCTTGGGGTTGATTTCCCGTAACTGTTCGGCTGTGGTGCGATAGGAAAGAACTTCTGAATATACTTGTGTTTCGCGGATACGACGCGCAATTAATTCAGAATATTGAGAACCAAAGTCTAAAATTACAATTATTTGACCTTTAAGTTTCCACAGATTTTCCTGTGTTTGGGGTATTTCGACTGTTGGTAGGGTCACCGCTGTATTCATGGTAGAAAAAGTGTGTTCTTAAGGATAGTAAAGTCAGAAACTGTGGTTTTTATGATTTTTGTGAATAATGATCATTGCTAATCACAGATAAATTAATCAAGGAAATCATAGTTAAAAATATTTATTTGGGGTACTTACGATAATTCATATTAAGTTAGCACAATTTTTCCAGTAACATACAACCAATTTTACTTTTTATTAAGATTTGGCGATCGCGGTCAAAAAGCACAGAACCACAGGCTATAATAGTCTTACCTTGTTCATTGTGGCTATTCATATATTCTTGACAGCGGGTATCAATTGTTTCAGCAATGGAGTTATATACTTGATTTACCCAATGACTACCAGTAGCGTGATCTAAACTTCTGAGATGTTTTAATGCGGCTTCTGCTGTAGAACTATGAAAAATAGCTTGAAGATCTGGAGACCTTAATCCTAGCATGGAACAATGGGCGGTTAAAATTTCCCGTCGACCATCAGCTAAATGATGATGAGTGTGAAAAATTCCCCCCGCTAGTTTCAGTAATTTACCGTGATAACCAAATAGTAAAATTTCTTTTATACCTAAGATATCAGCAGCTACTAACATCGGTCCTAACCAGTTAGCAGTTTTGACAATTTGTGCGGGGTTGATACCGAGTTTCTGAGCTAAATCCAGGCCATTTTCCCCAATACAAAATACTAAAGTTGTAAATTGACGAGCTTTATCTGCTAAATCAGCGAGGAAAGCTGTTAATTGCTCTGGTGTGCTTAAAGGTTGAGAAATCCCTGTTGTTCCTAGTAAAGAAAGTCCCTCGACTACCCCAAAAGCGGAGTTAGAAGTACGTACAGCAAGTGATCGTCCCTCTGGTAAAATAATTGTCACCTTGATTTTTTCCGTCGGTGCTAATAATCGTTGTAAATTCTCTGTTAATAACTTTTGAGCATAACCATAAATTGCTGCTTTCCCTTCACCATTAAGTTGTTTACCAATTCCTTCTCCACCCTGAATAATTACGGTTTCTCCATTTCCCTCGTACCATTCTACCATAGCCCAAATCGGTGTATTCTTCGTTAAATCTAGATTATCACCTGGATCACTGCGAGTGATAGCCAAGGCCTGATTTTCCGATATTCCTGCTACTTGCTGAATGGGTATATCTACAATTTCAGCGGGTTGAATCAAATCTATAGAAGTTACAGTCAGAGGTTGATTATGGCGTAACCAATGCAAAGCCGCAACAGCAGCAGCACAAGCGAAAACCGGCAAAGTGTATCCAGAACGGGACATATTAACAATTTAAAATTAACAAAAATTCAAAAAAATCCTACCCAGTTGTAATTTAAATTCCCATTTCTGATAATAAAACTTGCATATCTTCCCAAGAAATGTTTTGTTGAAGATAACGAGGTGAGTCAGGATTATAGGGACTTGCTATGCGGTCAATTGTGATAATTGTAGCTGTATTTGGCAACACTGGGACATCAGGATCATAAGCTGTGGGGCGCATTAAAGAACTAGAAAATCCTTTAAATACAGCAATTTTATCTGGTTCATTATCAATTTCTATGGTAACTATGAGAACTTCTTGGGATTTTTTGACTGTATATTGTTCCAGTCTTTTAGCAATGGGATTATTCATCAATTCAGTATTGAAAATTATAATTTGGTGATTGTTTTGATAGAGATGATTAATTAATTTGCATAATCACAGTTCAGAATTTTTTCTAAATTTTCAGTTGCTCAATGTGTAGCTGAACGTCCATGTTTTCCCAGCTTAACCGCGACAAAATAACTTAAATAAACTACGTAAAATATTAAAGTAACTATACCCAAAAACCCTAAAAAAGCGGGTTTACTGTTATAGTGGAAATAGTCTTTAAAAACTAATGGTGCTTCTAACCAAACGCTACAGTAAGGAGTTTTGAAAGCAGTTTCTGAAAAAGCACATCCTAAAAAAGGTAAAAGAGCTATTGTTCCTAAAGTACAATAAACTGTTGTTGCCCAACGCCAAGAAGTGAAAATTAGTTTTAATGGAGTATGAGGATAATAGTCAATTTCATCATTGATATCTACCCAAAACCATAGCGCGATAGGAATAAGAATCCGAGCCATTAAAGCGGAAATAAAACTTACTCCAAAACCACCAATCATTAAGTACATACTAATCACTAATAAACTAGCTACTCGACAGTAAATGATTAATAAACGTTGCATGGCCTCTGCTTTTTGTACAAAAGTCCAAATTAGCAAAATTAAAGGAATAATTAGCGTAAATAATAACGCTAGTCGGTAGTCCATCCAAACATAAGGTCTAAACCATAGTTGTGTCATAAAGTCAATAAAAAATAGAAAAATTTGTGACTGGATATTTGATAGGATAGCGCAGAGTTAGCCATTCCAGAAAAAAGTCAGTTTGGAAGTTTTATTACCAAGTTAAAACGGGGAATTTAATCCCCGTCTGGTTAACATCCAAGTGATTAATGGAGCTTCAAACCATCGATATACTGATAAATTGCCACTTAGCAACAAAGTACAACTACTGGTTATAGAGCAGGGGGGGACAAAAATAACTAACCATTAAAAATTGCGAGAAAGCTTGTAAAATATACCTTTTTAATTTTTAATTGTTAATCTTTAATTCCGTTCTGCGGTTTTAGTCTTCGTACAAGCGACATTCATCTGCATCTGGATTATCATCGCAGTATTTTTCTAGAGCGTTTTTAGGCTTAACTTGACGCTGGTGAGAAGCTGCTGCTTGCAATTCTTCTACAGCATCCCAAGCAGCAGCACATTCAGCGGAATTACCACCGGAGATGTCGCATACAGCGCGAGCTTGCTCAACTTCTGCTTGAATTTTTTCTTGGATGTCGCCAACTTGTGCTTCTGTATTGCTCATGATTGTGTCTCGTTATGTTTTGTTTCTACTAGAATAGAAAAACTTGGGAAATGGGAGTTTTCTCTTTTATGAGCAACCATTTTTACACTTTTAATGATAATTCCGGTAGGTAGTATCTTGCAAATAGGCTATTTGCTCATTAAATGAGATATGTCTATAGTATTATCCCATAAATATGATAGGCTTTTCTACTTATCACTGGCTTGATTTTGATTTTGAACACAGACTCCAACTATAGCTTAACAATCCTTGGTCGGTTGTCAGTGGTCAGTGGTC
>Ga0208054_100019_pt1 | contig 41500 bp, 33 predicted proteins | sample LakMenEpi30Jul08_FD_150665 | JGI IMG/M metagenome (GOLD analysis project Ga0208054, IMG submission 150665) | Freshwater microbial communities from Lake Mendota, WI - 03JUL2008 deep hole epilimnion (SPAdes) | ecosystem: Environmental > Aquatic > Freshwater > Lake > Epilimnion/Euphotic zone ... | reverse complement strand
AGTGTTAGAATTTCTCAACCTAAAGGTGAAGATACTCGACCCACTACTAGTGTTAGAATTTCTCAACCTAAAGGTGAAGATACTCGACCCACTACTAGTATTAGAATTTCTCAACCTAAAGGTGAAGATACTCGACCCACTACTAGTGTTAGTGAGGTTGATACTGTAAAAAAACTGCCACAAGTCTCTCAAACAAAGAATATTTCTCAAGACACTGCTAAGGATACAGAAAACAAACCCAAGGATTCTAATAACGCTTATATTGATACAAATGAGTACAATAGTGGTGGAGAAAGTAACTATGAACCTCCTAGTTCTGTAGTAGTGACAGAGCGTTCTAGTAGTTGTGGTGCAACTGTATCTAGAACTTGCGCTAAAGCTACACAAACTCCGACTGTGGCTAAGTCTAAAGAATCATCACCAACTTGGCTGAAGAAAAGTGAAGTTGCTAAATTAGTTCCAGCTTCTGGTCAAAAGAAATTAGGCTGGAAAACTATAACTGCTAACAGTAATCAAAGTAAGAATTTGGCTCAGACAGTTGCTAGTAGTGTCAGCAAAATTAGTCAACCGGAAAATAATTGGCGGATTTCTAAACCTAACAGCAGCAGTCATACAAAGGCTAACTATCAAGCTAATCGCTTTATTCCCAGTCCCGGGGAATTTAGTACAACAACAGTGAGAGCTAATCCTATCCCTCCTCAGGTAGGTAGTTTACCCGCACCAATGATAGAGGGTAATATTGCACCTCGTCCTAGTATGGTGTCTTATGACTTCTCCCTGGCCTCAGTTTTACCTGAAGTTCCTTATACTAATACCCTGGCCTATCGTGGCGCTGGTGGTGGTTCGGGAATAGTTTTCCCGCTGTCGGTGGCTGCACCAATTACGTCTTTATTTGGCTGGCGAGTTCATCCTATCACAGGCGATCGCCGTTTTCACGCTGGTACAGATTTAGGTGCGCCTACGGGAACACCAATTTTAGCAGCGGCTAAAGGTCAGGTAGAATCAGCTAATTGGTTAGGTGGTTATGGTTTAGCTGTAATCATTAATCACGGTTCTGCTCAACAGAGTCTGTATGGGCATATGTCAGATATCTTTGTTCAACCTGGTCAATGGGTAGAACCAGGAACTGTCATTGGTCGAGTTGGTAGCACTGGTAACTCTACAGGACCGCATTTGCACTTTGAAATCCGTCACCTGACTCAAAATGGATGGATTGCTGTAGACCCAAGTATACAGTTACAAGGTGGAGTTAGCGAGTTAGCACAAGGAACGGAAGGAATAAAAACCGCCCAAGCTCGGTAATTTGGGCAGGGAGTAGGGGTAGGAAGTAGGAATAGTGGGGAATCTTCCCCTTTCTAATTGCTAACTCCTATTCCCTTTATAAATATCCGTTTTCTGCTAGGAATGTAGTTGTAATTTCCTCTTGTCGATGGTGATTATTTCCAGGAGTGAGGAATTTTTCTACGTATTTACCCAGAATGTCTCCTTCCAGATTTACCCAACTACCTGCTACTAAATGACTGAGATTGGTTTCGCTATAGGTCAGGGGTATGACGGCGACGGTAAATTGAGATGATTCTGATTGATATTCAGCTACGGTGAGGCTGATACCATTGACGGCAATGCTACCTTTAGGAACTATATACCGGGTGATAGTCTGTGGGGCAACAAAGGTCATTTCCCAGGAACTGGCAGTTTGTTCAGATGTGATGAGTTGACCAATTCCATCTACGTGACCCATAACAAAATGACCGCCGACTTTACCTCCTACTCGCAGTGATGCCTCTAAGTTGACATATCTTTGTTGAATTTCTTCTTTATCTAATGTTGTGCGGCGGAGGGTTTCCGGTGAAGCGGTGGCAATAAATCCATCTTTTAGGATATTTTCAACTGTTAAGCAGACTCCATCTACTGCCACACTGTCACCATAGGCCAAATCCTCAATGATCATTTTAGCAGGATCTCGATAACTAATTTGCCATGAATCTCCCGTTAAGGGTTTTATTGTTCCTAAACCTTGAATTAATCCTGTAAACACAGCTTTTACGAAAATAATTTTATTTATTGCCTAATTTTGGCGGAAATTAACTAATAGTTCTCGGAAAAAATCTAAAGCCCGCAAGTTTAATTTTTTTCCTGATTTTGGTCAATGAATATTAATATATTAGCATCAATTTCCAGACACACTGGCCTCAGGAAATTAAAATCAGGATAAAATATGTATGAAGGATGAATAAATTAGTTGTCAGAGTCGGTGAAAAATGGATTTGTCTATACCTGTTCACTAGAGAGGTATATCAACGTCCGGGCTTGAGTTAACTTAATTTTTTCATTAACTAAAATTATGGCTTATTCCCTGCTACGCTATCGGAGTTTAATGGAAGTATTATAAACAAGAAAAGTCCTATGTTTATTTCTGTCTTGTGAAAAAACTAAAGAAGAGGGTTATATGCAACATAGTTCCAAGCGATTAAAGAATTTTAGAGGCTGAACCAATGATAGAAATGAAAGTCGCTGGTATAGCATTGGATGCGATTACTCGTAGCCCGATTGTACTTCTGAAGGATGGTTCAGATCGTCGCGCTTTGCCCATTTACATAGGTCAGGAACAAGCAAGGGCAATTATGGGGGCAATGGAAAATCAAAAGCCTCCTCGACCTTTAACCCATGATCTGATGGTGAATATGCTGGAAGCATGGAATATGACTTTAGATAAAGTTATTATTCATACTTTGCAAAAAGATACTTTTTATGCTGCGTTGATTTTACAACAAGGAGATGTTAAAAAAGAAATTGATGCCCGTCCTAGTGATGCGATCGCTATTGCTCTTCGTACAAATACTCCTATTTGGGTGATGGAGGAGGTAGTGGCTGATGCTTCTATTCCCGTGGATCGTGATGCTGATGAGGCTGAACAGGAAGCTTTCCGCGAATTTGTTGCTAATCTGCGTCCTGAGGATTTAATTAAGCGGTTTGGTAATGGTGACTAAGTTGTAAATGCTGGGAATGGAGAAAAATCGGAAGGTGGTAAAAACTACAATTTCTGGATTTTTTCTCAAACTCAGCAATTATAACTATTTTTTTGGATGAATTTATTCTATATGTTCTAAGTAGGTTAACACAATAAAACCAAACTGCGTAAAGAACTGTAAAATCCCTGATCACTTCTTTACTCTTACTTATTGCCAATTATCTATTACCATAACGACAATTTTTAAGGTCAACCTACTTATATCATTATAGCATTTCCTGGTTTAATGAAGTACACACCAATTTATTCCTTGTTCACTGTTCACTGTTCCCTAAAACTAAAAAACTTTATACCTTACGAGCATGGGAACTGCTATATCATTCCAATACTGTTAAATTACAATGAAATTCAATTTCCATAGAGGTTCTCAGAAATTACTGAAAAGGTTATTTCTGCCCTTATTTTTAATTTCCTTACTCGTGGTTTTCCGGGGAAATATCTTTACATCTGTTACCGCGCAAGAAATATCACGTCCAGAAATTCGTGGTGTGTGGATGACAAATAATGATCTAGACGTTCTCAAAGATAGGACTAAAGTTCAGGAAGCTGTAACACAACTGCAAAAACTCAATTTTAACACTATCTATCCTGTCGTTTGGAATTCTGGTTATGTCATGTATCCTAGTGCTGTAGCCAGGCGTTTAGAAATTCAACCCTTTGTATTTCAAGGCTTAGATGGACATGATATTCTTGCCGATTTAATTGATAAATCTCATCGGCAAAATTTATTGGTAATTCCTTGGTTTGAATTTGGGTTTATGACTCCTCCCAGTTCAGAATTAGCAATGAATAAGCCAGAATGGTTAACACAAAAAAAAGATGGTAGTCAAACATCTATTAGCGCTGGTGGTGAAGTTTCATGGTTAAATCCATTTCATCCAGAAGTACAACAGTTTATTAGCGACCTGCTAGTGGAACTTACTAATAAATATAATCTTGATGGCATCCAATTTGATGATCATACCAGTTTACCTTCTGAATTTGGCTACGATAAATATACAGTTGCCTTATATCAACAAGAAACCAAAAAAACTCCACCAAGTGATCCTCAAAATCCAGAATGGGTAAATTGGCGGGCCAATAAAATTACAGAATTTATGGTAAGACTTAACCAAACGGTTAAACAGATAAAACCGAAAATGATTTTCTCTGTCTCTCCTAATTACTATGATCATGCTTATAAATTTCAACTCCAAGATTGGTTGAATTGGGTACGATTAGACATAGTAGATGAGTTAATTATGCAAGTTTATCGGGAGAATTTAGATCATTTTGTTGATAAGCTTTCTCGTCCAGAAATGGAAGAGGTAAAACAAAGAATCCCTACGGGAATCGGTATCATGGCAGGTTTAAGAACTAAATCTGTATCAATTGAACAGATTCAATCTCAAGTCCGTGCTGCCCAGCAACGGGGACTGGGAGTGGCTTTTTTCTATTATGAAAGTCTTTGGAATACTGCACCAGAAGCATTATTAAAAGAACGGTTGACTGGATTTCAAAATTTATTTCCATATTCTGCATCCCGAATCGTGTTAAACTCAGAAGAAGACGAAGAGGAAAAGGAAGACGATGAGCATTTTCCTGTTAATGAAAAAATGCCATTTTAGTCTGTGAATGCAGAAATCAGAATTGATCATTTAACTGATTTTTTCTGATTCTTTGTTTTTCCAGTTCTTACAGCAGTTCCCGCTATTATGAATTACAGATATCAATAATTAAACTCTTGTGGTGCGGTCATCTTGCTCATGGTGTACCTCACTCAAGCTAAAAGTGCTAGGTACTTGTTATCCTAAACTGAGAAGGGAACAGGAACAAGGGGAAAAATTTTAATTTTCTATTTTGTGTATATAAAAAAAATTTACTGTTCTGAATCTTTGATTAAGAATTAGTTTGTAAATAATCAATTGCGGCTAGTAATCTGTTAGGATAACCTTGAGCAAATTTTTCAAACCATATCCCTTCTGGTGATAATGAATCTAATTTAGCTAACCATTGTTTAGCAGATTTTTCTAAAACTGCTTTTTGTTTAGCTTGAAGGTTTTCTTGACGAATTTTTTCCTGTGTTAATTCTTCTTGTTTTTGCAGTGCGACCGCCGCATCTTTTGCCAAAATATCAGCTTTTACTTTTGATAATAAATTATCTGTGAATACATCAGATTTTATTGTCGGTGAAATCAATTTAACTGGGGTTAAATTATTTTGTGCTGGTGGAGTTTTTGCTTCTATATATTCAGTTTTGAGTTCAGCTAATAGCTTGTCAATTGCATCCATATTTGTAATTCCTGTGTACAAAATATAATATCCCTAACTTCTTTTCTGATCTTATCAATAAATGATGGATTAATGTAGAAAGCTAGGGATATAATTGTTTAATTTTGAATTTCTAACTTTCAATTCATGAGCTTACTAGTCATTAATGGCATTGAGTAAAACTTCTGATAAACTCATATCTTCCATATCATCCATTGTGATAGTGTCGCAAATATCAAACTTAGCACCTGCACTTTGTAGTTCATCATCCAAGATTTTCAAAAAGCGAGTAGCTTGAGCATCATTCCCCACTTGGATAAAAGAAATAGCTAATTCTTCATCTCTATCCAAACGACGAGAAACTTCAATAATTACCCTCATGACGGCTTTACGATCATCTGGTTCACCGTCAGTAACTACTAAAATTGTTTCCCCATTGGGTTTAGTTTGACCTGCTGCTTTGCGTTGTAAATAATCATCAGTAGCGTTTTTCAAAACACCTGCTAAATCCGTTGTTCCTGAAGGATCATTTTCAGTGAAAATTTGCGTTACTTTGGCAGATGTCACATTATCATAACGTTTAAATTTTCCAGAAAATAAGTAAATGGTAATACCATCAGGATCAAACTGTTCACATTTACTTGCTAATGCTAAAGTTGATTCTTGTGCTGCTACCCATCTACTTCTCCCACCTTTTTGATCTGGGGTAGCCATGCTACCGCTCTTATCAATAATCAAGGTGTAATCACGGTTTTCTAGCATGACTAAACTCTCCAGATATTAGTAATTTTTGTTAATTAATCTGTGATAGCATTCATTAAAACATCAGCCAAACTCATGTCTTCTAAATCATCCAGAGTTATTGTATCACAAATATCAAATTTAGCACCGACACTTTGTAATTGATCATCCAAAGCTTTAAGAAATTTGGTAGCTTGAGGATCTGAACCGACTTGAATCATGGAAATTCCTAATTCTTCATCCTTTTCCATTTGTCGGGTAGCACTGATGATAATTTCAAATACCGCTTTGCGATCATCTGGTTCACCATCAGTAATCACTAAAATGGTTTCTCCATTAGGTTTAGTTTGACCTGCGGCTTTGCGCTGGAAGTAATTATTTAGGGCATCTTGGAGTACACTTCCTAAATTGGTTGTTCCTGCTGGATCATTCTCCTGAAATATTTGGGCTACTTTGGCAGTAGTAACATTATCATAACGTTTAAATTTGCCGGAAAATACGTAAACTGTAATGCCATCAGGATCAAATTCTTCACACTTTCTGGCTAAAGCGATAGTAGACTCTTGGGCTATTTGCCATCTAGTTCTTCCACCCGCTTGGTCAGGTGTGGACATACTACCACTTTTGTCAATAATTAAGGTATAATCACGATCGCTCATCATAATTGTCCTATTGTGATTTTTCTATCTCTAGTTTAACATTAAGTGTGAATATAGCATACAATTCATCTGCATCGGCGTTCATCGGCGTTCATCGGCGTTCAATTATTCCTAAAGTTCTCATGCAGCTTCATCTTACAGCAGTTCCCGGTGTTATAAAGTACAGATATTAATAATAAAACTCTTGTGGTGCGGGTCTCTTACCCGCTGATGGTGTATTTCGGTCAAGCGGAATGTGCTGTAATTAAGAATTACCAGCTTTTGCTTTAGGATAAGCAATGCGTTTATGATGAAACTGTTGCCAAACATCCACAAAGATTTGAGCAATTTTTGGCATTTCGGCCCTTGTCAAACCTGAATCTATTAATTGATCATCTTGCCATTTTGCCCGCAAAATATTATTGAGCATATTTAATGCTTTTTCTGGGGTTGCATCTTTGAGACTACGTAATGCAGCTTCACAAGAATCTGCCAACATAACAATACCTGTTTCCCGTGATTGGGGTATGGGTCCATCATAACAAAAATCGGCTTTATCGACAATGATCTGCGGATTTTCTTGGGCTATTTGTTGGGCTTGATGATAAAAATAGGCGATCGCCATTGTTCCTTGATGTTCGGGAATAAAAGCCTGAATTGCTGTTGGTAAACTATGTTTTTTGGCCATAACTAACCCTTCGGTAACGTGCTTTTTAATCAATGCGGCACTTTTCCAAGGATCTTTAATTTCTGTTTCATGTTTATTGGGACTGCCGATTTGATTTTCTATAAATCCTAAAGGATCGTGCATCTTGCCAATATCATGATACAGCGTTCCAGCCCTCACTAATTCCACATTACAGCCCAATTCTTTAGCCGCAGCCTCAGCTAGAGTTGCCACTAATAAGGTATGTTGAAAAGTTCCTGGAGTTTCTGTAGCTAGTCGTTTTAATAATGGACGATTGGGGTTAGCTAATTCTGCTAAACGGATGGGGGTAATTACATCAAACAGCGTTTCTAAATAAGGACTTAAACCCAAAGCCACAATACTCCAAGACAGCCCAGATACCGCAAATAAACCAGCTTCTTGGATGATATACCAACCTGAACCAAACACCCCACCAGTGAGGATTTTTAATAATAAGAATACAGTCCCTTGGGTTAAGGCCGTGATAATACCTAATAATGCCAATTCTTCCCGCGATCGCAATCTATGCGCTACATAACTACTTAATATCCCTCCCACAGCCCCAGACAGTAATACAAGAATATTTATACTTGTAGTAACTGGTGATATTAGCGACAACAGCCCCACCACAGTCATACCTACAGTTGGTCCATAGAAACTGCCTAATAATAAACCAATAGCACTCCAAGTAGTATAAGGTAAACCCATGGCTAATACTCCGGGAACAGTCAGGGTAAGTAGTAAAACTAACAAGCGATCGCGTTGTCGCAAATAGTTATGACTTTTTCTTTCTAACCACGCAAAAACCCAAACTCCTAGAGTCACAACCACTGCTACAATTGTTAAACCCATCCAATTTATTTGGCGGACAATTAAGCGATAATGTTCTAATATCTGAAATTTTCTGTTTGTAATCTTTTCGCCTTTTTTGACAATTACCTCACCTTTTTTCATCGGTACAATTACAGATGGTATTGTCTTAGCTACCAGTTCAGCTTTTTGTTTAGTTTCTGCCTCATCTTGTTTAAGATTTGGTTGTAATACCGCTAATAATAAATTTTTTGCTAATGGTTCAGCTTCACTAGGTACAGATAATTCTACTTGCAAACTAACCGCATTCTTCAAAATAGTTTTGGGCAAGCCAACAGGTATACCCTGGGCAAGAATCCGCTCGGCAATTTTACGAATTCCCACCTGTGTTTTCACCCAATCATTATCAGTTAACTCTAAAATAATAGGTGCTGTGTGAGGTTTTTTGACTTGTCCAGTTTCTATTTGCAAAGCTTTATTAATAGCTAGATTATATCCTTCTCTAACTTTCGATATTTGGGTAATCAGCTTCGAGAAATCAGGTTCTGGTGCAGAAAATTGATAAGTTTGCAGTTCTGACAACGCTTGAATAAAAGTAGCTTCATTACCATGGTTTTCATCATCAGAAGAAGTTCGAGAAAATGGTAAACCCGGAAAACTTGATGAATTAGATATTGATTTACCATTACTGAAAATTTGCGAAGGCAACAAAAATTTTGAATTTTTTTGTCTTAAATTTTGCTTTCTATTATTTTCTAAAATCCCTTTTAACTTTTGCCATTCTGATTCAGGAAAAGTCCGTAGATAACGTTGAGTAGAAATAGATAAAACTGAACTATCAAAAAACGGAAAAACACCAACTATTCCCCGCACTTGATCACCCATATTTAAAATTTCTGCCAATTGATCATTGATTTGCTGATTTATTTGGTTATCAGTCATCAAGATTGGCACATAACTATTTATAACATCTTTTCGTTTTTGTTCTGTCTCTTGCCGATCTTCAATATTATCTGTATTTGGAGCAATAAATGTTTGTAAAGCAATACTATCAACTTTCACTCTTGGTTGATTATATAAATCATGACCTACTACACTTGTTAATGATAATATTGCCAATACCAAAACTATTGACGAGCGTTTTTGATGCACCCATCTAAAAATAAATTTATCAATGCTACCAGTTTTCCTCACTAATTTAGCAGTTGATTGTTGAGTCTGTCTTTGTTTACCTTGTTTGCCTTGATGACTCTTTGCTGATAAATATAGAGGTAGATTCCTCAAAAAATTCCCATGCAGTTTACTTGAATGCTTTCCTTCACGGAATAGCACTTTATACTTTTGTTGCCATTGCCTTAAATGTTGACTCAAGGACTGGAAAAATTGCTGCGTTTTCATCTTTTCTGCCGCGAAATACCCCAAATATGGCTGATACCTCCGGTACGCTACTGCGAACACGACCGAAGTTGTTTAATAACTTAGGGAGGAATAGCGGTTCGTACTTGACCCTCAGCAGGGTTAAATACGAAAGTCTCCAAGTTTATTAGATAATTAACTTCATAATTCACAAAAATTAAATTAACTCAACGTCTACGGATAATATGAGGAGCCGCAAAAACAGTATATCCTGTCTCTACACATTCACCAAAATTATCACCACAGTTATAAACTCCAGACCACACCGCCATCATTGTATCGGTTAATTTTAACATCTGGGCAAAATTCTCAAGTCCCCATACAGGAGAGTTGGTGACTGAGGGGGAAATTTGCCAATTTACAGGTATACTCACTATACTATTATATGTACCTGATAATGTTCCAGCAATTGCACCTGTAATATTTTGATTAGCAAATTCGTGATTTTGATTAGCTCGTAATACGGTAAGAGAAAAGTCTTCTAAGGTACTCAAAAAGCAGTAGAAAGCTAAACTAATATTGCTAATCAATTTTTCTGGACTGGTTAGTTCCCTTTGTGCTATTTCTATTCCTGTAACAGTTTGTAACAAATTATTGACTTTTATCAATTGTTGTGGTATAGAAGAAGATGAAGGATTTGATGTTTGATCTAAAAAACTCACGATTTCGGAAATTAGTGTCCGGGGGTTAAGTTTTTCATTCAGGGACTGAGCGATCGCATATCCTATAATCAAACTAGCATCTTTTATGACTGACTCATGTTGCCAGTTAAATATTTGTTGCAATTCTAGGATATTTTCTGCCATCTTTACAGGATTTTCATGGAAAAAAATCACTACTGGTAATGTAGCGAGAATTATTTGTCCCCAGGAATCAATATTTGGTTGTAATTTAATACCTGTTTGTTGTTGTCGTTTTAACCAATCATCCACATCTAACTTACCTAAACGAATTAAACTTTCTGTCCCCAAAACCGCAATTCTACCCAAAGTAAAACTCTTCGGGTTAGATAAACTCTCTCCTAAAAAAGCTCCCAAAAAAGCCCCTCTAACCCGATTAATGAGAGGATAACGCATAATTTTAATAGGTTAGTTGTCAGTTGTTATTACGAATTACGAATTACGAATTACGAATTACGAATTACGAATTACGAATTACGAATTACGAATTACGAATTACGAATTACCTTAAATAGTACACCAGTGCTTCCAAGCCTAACACATAGCTTTGAGAGCCAAAACCACTAATTTGACCAATTACCACTGGTGCGATATAAGAATGATGGCGGAAATCTTCCCGACGATAAATATTACTTAGATGTACTTCAACAGTAGGTAAATCAACAGCAGCGATCGCATCTCGCAGAGCTACACTAGTATGAGTATAAGCTCCAGCATTAATGACAATCCCCTGATGTTTTCCTAAAGACCCATGAATAGCATCTACTAAAAACCCCTCATGATTTGACTGCATGGCTGATATATTTACCTGTAGTTCCATAGCTTTGGACTCTAACAAGCGATTAATTTCAGACATTGTTAAAGAACCATAAATTCCAGGTTCTCTGAGTCCTAGCAAATTTAGGTTTGGACCATGCAGTACAAGAATACTTAAAGCTGACAAATTCAACCCCCACACTCCGAGAATTTTAGCGTCGACGTGTAGAACGCTCATGTACCGGAATTGGAATCAGTTCCGGTTCTGATTCCACCTCTGGTCCTAGCAGACTATCAATCAACTTCCGAGCTAATTCCTTTAGCTTTTCCAGTACCTTTTCTATATAATCCATTAAACTGACCGCTCCTGGGATAGTACCTCAATTTTATTTAACCGGGTCGCAGAAACTGGTGTATGATTGCACCTTTAGCCCTTAAAAAGGTTGACACATTTCCATAAGTCTGGTATGAACTACAAGGAAATTTTAGTTTTGTGTTTTCCCTCACTTCTTACATTATCACATTCACAATTAGTAATGGGTAATTAGTGATAGGGAAATAAATTACCGAGTGAGAAGGAGGAAGAAGGAAGAAAAAAAATTTTTCCCTACTCCCCCAAATCTAGGTTTATGGGTCTTTCTTTTTCCCTCTAGTAGTTGTTGACTTAGTTGTTTTGCGTGGAGATTTTGTAGATATTTTAGCAGAGAGTAATTCAATAGCCGTAGACAAAGTTATATTTTCCACCGTTTCACCTTCAGGAATACTGGCATTAGTTTTCCCATGTTTAATGTAAGGACCATAGGGACCATCATAGATATTAATTGGCGAATCATCTTCTGGATGTAGACCCAACTCCCGCAAAGCTTCCTTTGACTTACTTTTGCTGGCTGTACGTCCTTTTTTCGGTTCTGCCAATAATTCTAGAGCACGATTTAGGGAAATTGTCAAGACATCATCCGTAGATTTTAGAGAACGGTAGTCTTTTCCTTCTTTCCCTTGGTCATGGACTACATAGGGGCCAAATCGTCCCAAACTAGCTTGGACTTTACCTCCAGTTTCCGGGTGAGTTCCCAAAGCACGGGGTAGAGACAATAAACCCACAGCCATTTCTAGAGTGAGAGTTTCCGGGGTTACACCTTTGAGTAAAGAAGCTTGTTTGGGTTTAGGATTTTCCTCAGTTTTATCCCCTAATTGAACGTAGGGACCATAAGTACCCAGTTTAATATAAATTGGTTCTCCAGTTTCCGGGTGGCGACCAAGTTGGTCTGGTCCTACGGTTTTTTGTTTGAGGAGGATTTCCACCTGTTTAGGGTTAAGGTCAGCCGGGGTGAGGTTTTTGGGGATAGAAGCGGTAATTACTTCTTCACCATTAGTAACTTCAATGTAAGGACCATATTTACCAATTCGGACTTTAGCATCTAAATTTTCTAATTCTACAGTTCTAGCCTTGGTAGCATCAATTTCGGTTTCTTGTTCTCGCACCAAAGTTTCTAGACCTTGTTCACCAAGATAAAATTTCTTTAGGTATGGTAGCCATTGAGCTTCACCTGTGGAAATTTCATCTAAGGTTTGCTCCATTTTAGAGGTAAAACTAGGGTCAACAATATCTGGAAAATGTTTTTCCAGTAAATCAGTGACAGCAAAAGCCGTGAAAGTGGGAATTAAGGCATTATTCACCAATTGGGCGTAATCTTTATCAATGATTGTCCCAATAATGCTGGCGTAGGTGCTAGGACGACCAATACCTTCACTTTCTAAGGTTTTCACTAAAGTTGCTTCAGTATAACGGGCGGGAGGTTGGGTTTCGTGGCCGACTGCTTCCAGTTCGTTGCATTGAGGATGATCACCAACTTTTAAATTAGGTAGAATTACTTCTTGATCTTCTAAAGCAGCATCAGGATCATCCGAACCTTCGACGTAGGCGCGAAGGTAGCCAGGAAAGTCTATGCGTTTACCAGAAGAACGAAAGCCAGCTTCTTCTACTTGGATTTGCACAGTAACTTGAGTTTGACGAGAATCAGCCATCTGTGAGGCGACGGTGCGTTTCCAAATCAAATCATATACAGAAAATTCCCGTCCAGCTAAACCGGTTTCTTGGGGAGTACGAAAACTGCTACCAGCGGGACGAATCGCTTCATGAGCTTCTTGAGCACCTTTAGATTTAGTTGTGTATTGTCTAGGTTGGGGACTCAGATATTGTTTACCGTATTTTTGTTCTACACAAGCGCGAGCGGCGGATATCGCTTGGTCAGATAAATGTACGGAATCGGTTCGCATATAGGTAATATAGCCTTGCTCATACAAATTCTGAGCGACTCGCATCGTATCCCGTGCTGATAAACGCAATTTGCGGTTAGATTCTTGTTGTAATGTAGAAGTTGTAAATGGTGGTGCTGGTTTGCGAATTACAGGACGTTCTTCCATATCCGTCACTGTCCAAGTTTTCCCTCCTAAGCGGGCTTTTAGGGCTTCCGCTTCTTCTTCATTGAGCAAGACGACATTGCGACCTGCGGTAATTCTGCCAGTTGTGGGGTCAAAATCGCTGCCTGTGGCAACTTTCGTACCGCCAATAGTTACCAGAACCGCGCTAAATGGACTTTTTTCATGTTCTAAACTGGCTTTTAAATCCCAATAGGTGCCTTCATGAAAAGCTCGCCGTTGTCGTTCCTTAGTTACTAATAAGCGTACTGCTACAGATTGTACTCTACCAGCGGATAATCCCCAAGCAATTTTTTTCCATAGCAGCGGAGATAGGGTATATCCTACTAATCGGTCTAAAATGCGTCGGGTTTCTTGAGCGCGAACTAACTGCTCATCAATATTACGACAGTCCTTCAAAGCTTTTTGAATAGCTTCCTTAGTAATTTCATGGAATACCATGCGCTTTGTCGGCACTTTAGGCTTAAGTAATTGGTATAAATGCCAACTAATACTTTCCCCTTCCCGGTCTTCGTCAGTGGCCAGAATCAGTTCACTTACGCCCTTGAGAGCTTCTTTAAGCTGGGTAACAATTTTCTTTTTGTCTTTGGGAACTACATAAATCGGTTCAAAATCAGCTTCTACATTTACCCCAAGCTGCGCCCATTTTTCTCCTTTGACGGCCGCGGGAATTTCGCTGGCCGACTGGGGAAGGTCACGAACATGACCCATAGAAGCTTCTACCCGATAGTCATTTGGTAGGTAGTTGCGAATAGTGCGAGCTTTTGTGGGAGATTCAACGATAACGAGAGTTGACATGGAAATTTAAAATAAATAATAGCTATCCAGCTAAATAGTCAAGTTGAGTTAATTTTTGTGAAATGTCAAGATGAAATATCTCGCCTAAGTAGTGATTGTATACTTACACAAACTGACCAGCAGGGGTGGAAATTTTCTTAACTTCAGGTAAAATGATCATCCATGAGAATGCTAGAAGCCACCTTTAAGAGTTAATTACCGGTTATTTCCATCTTTAACTTATCTAGCAGTGGTACAAGATCACTGTTGTTAAAGATAATAGGATATCAATAATTTAAAATTAGCTTAATTTTCTTAATTTGCCATTTTTTACGGGTTACGGGGGGATATAAACTTTTTATCACTTAGTAGTATTATTGACGGTGCTAATAGGGTTTATGTCAGTAGCAATCATAAGATTTATTTATCAGCTAATTTCAACAGCTACAGCAGAAGCAATTAATGGAGTTTTGCGAGAAGAAATTGGGTACTTTTAGAAGTATACCCGACTTCTTTAAGGGTCGGGTATATTGTTATATTACCAATTACCTATTTTACAAACTTAGGCATGATTTCTGCTGCTGTGAATAAACCCGAAATACCGCGTTGATGTAATTCCTGACCAGCTTTGAGATAACCAAAGGCAGGTCCACAGACGTTGGCGGCCATGCTGGTTTCATCGCCTAATGTAAAGGTGTGGGTGGATATCTTACCCTCAAAAGTACGTCCTGTCACTTTTACATTGGTACTCAGGGGCTTTTTAGGGTTACGGGTATCAACTACACCACCTACAGTTACTCTGTCCCGTGAACAAATTCCGGCAATTTCTAACATAATATCATCGGCGTGTTCCATGTTTTTCAGGGTTAACACGCCGTTGGTTTGATCTAATAATGCTTCTACCTCTGCGTCAGTCATGGCTTTAGCGGCTTCTACACTATAACCAGGTATGTGGCCAATGTCTTCCCGCACGGTGGCGCGGTAGGCTTCCCAGTTAGCAATTCCCACACCAAAGGTAATTTCCACATTGTGAATTTCCGCGTAACTTTGGGCGGCTAAGGCGGCGGCGGCGGTTAATAGTCCAGGAGTTGCGCCACAGCCGGTCATGTAGGTAATACCAGCGGCTTGTAGTTCGTTTTTCATGGACAGGAGTTGTTCTACTGCACTGGTGCGTTTTATGGCATCGACTAGGACACCTTTCCAAGCGGCTTTGATAAATTCTTTGGCGACGGAGGGGATAAAATCGTTGGGGAGGTTGGGTAGGGCCAGGAAATAACCATTGACAGTGTCACCTGTAGCTTGAATTAAATCTTGAATGCTGTTATTGCTTAGGGTCCCAACTGGTTCTAAATAACCGACTGTTCCTTGGGTTTGGTATGTGGTAATACAAGCTTGAGTGTTTAATCCTTCTGTGGAGTATGCGTAGCCTTTTTGATCTGCAACGGCGACAAGGATCATTTCCCGTTTACTGGTCAGGAGTTTTGCTGCTGCTTGTCCGAGTCCGCCAAATCCCAGGACTCCGACGCGGAGGGGTGGTGTGTTCATGGTGGTTTTGTTGGTTAATGGTTATAAAGGTTAATTATGCTTTATTTTTATGGGTTCTCTAGTAAAAAAAGCCATAATTACTGGAACGTTATTTAAGGTAGCTGAAAAATCGTCAGTAATGTATTAACCTTAAAAATCAATGATCACTACAAATACTCAGTTTTACAATGATTGAATTTCTTGTTGTAAAGCTTGAACTTGTTCAACAGATAATTCTGTGACTTCAGCAATTTGCTCTAAATTCATACCAAGACGATTCACACCAACAGAGAATTTCAGGATCAAGTGTCCCTTTCTGTGGTATTCCTGTTTCTCCTATTACCTGAACAACAATATCAGGTTCTTTGAGTTTAATTTGTTTTGGATATAAAGGATTGATATTTTCATCAATCAAATATTTAATGGTCATTTCCTTATACTTTTGCTCCACAATCAATGTATTCATAAAGTATTGCCTCAATTCCTATTCTGTTTTTTAGTCTAATATCTCCAGGAAAAAGAAAATTGAAATACTCAGTAATATCCTTTTTAGGAATAATTTGAGGAATAGTTTGGCTGTTCATAAATTTGAAACTATAATTTTCAAAGATTTGGGAATTAACACATTAGATTAATTATAACTCAACAGATTTTATTTATCACCGAAACCAACCGCGTAGCCAGCGCCATAACTGCCGCAACCAACCCCAAAACCCACGCTGAGAAACTAGAGGTTTTTTAGGTTGAGAAAGACGTTCAATTGCATTGTTACAATTTTGCACATCGGTATCAAGTCCCATTGTCTGATACAGTTCCCGCGCATTGCGATAAGCCCCCAGTGCATCTTGTTCCCTATCCACTTTTTCTAAGGACAGACCTAAATTAAACCAAGCATTTGCTTCTCCCTGAATATCCCCTATATCCTTTTTAATATCCAAAGACTGCTCATAAAATATAATTGCCGTTTGGTAGTCTCCCAGAGATTTGTGAATTTCGCCTAAATTGTTTAAGCAACCACCTTCATCTAATCTAGCGCCTGTTTCCCTGGATATTTCCAAAGACTGCTGATAGAAATTATCTGCCTGTTCGTATTGTTTCAATAAGTTGTAAGCATTTCCTAAACCAAGGTAGCAACTACCTTCACCTTTCCTATGACCACCTATTTCTCTTTTTATTTGCAAAGATTTCTGGAATAACTTAATTGCCTCTTCGTGATAGTTGGGAGAGTTGTGTTCTTCACCTAAAGAATTGTAAACGTTGCCTAAGATATTTAAGCAAATACTTTTGTTTAAACAAATCTTTTGGTTCAGAGTATTAGCTGGAATATTTGCTACTTCGTAACACTCCTGTAAGGAATTGATTGCTAGTTCATAATTCTTTAAATAATGGAGAAAATTTCCTAAATTGATTAAAAAATTAGTTTCTCCAAAAACATCGCCTATTTTTCGAGCTATTTCTAAACCTTCTAGGCATAACTCTGAACCTTCTGCGTACTTACCGAAAACTAAGTAAGCCTGGCTTAATTCAATGAGAGAATCCAGATAATTATAGTTGTTTATATTCCCAATTTCTTTCCATTTACTAACTAACTGTCCATATAGTTCCCATTTGTCTGTGTAACTGAGACAATCATTGCAATTCCCAATTTCTTCAAATGCAGATTCATAATCTTGCAACTGGTAAAAATGATAAAAGATTTCTAAATATTCCTGAATATCATCTTTAGTTTGCCAAGGTTTTTGTTTAGCAATTGACTGATAATAATTAATAGCTTTTTGATGTGCTTCTGTCTGATCACCTGCCTTATATCGCACATATACCAAAACCACAGGCTGAAACTCAAACCATCTGCCATCATCAATCAATTTTTCTGATAAAAAAGAACGCTTGACAAGATTTCTTAATTCTCTCTCAATCTCTGTTTCTGAACTTGCTAAACATACAGCCATTGCGGCTTTAGCATTTACGACCCCACGATAAACACTAATATTTTGTAATAGAGACTTTTGTAACTCATTCAAACGCTCAAAACTGGCATCTAATACTAACACCATCCCCACATTTTCCAGACGGTGCTGGCCAACCACTTTTTTATCTGTTAATAATTGCTGCAAATTTCCCAAACCTAAATTTTCCAATCTTTTTAAATTTGGGTCTTGGGGATATTCTTCCTTTAATAAATCTGCCACAAATTTCAACAGCAAGGGATAACCGTCTACTAATTTGACAAATTCCTCTAAATTTCCTTGAATACCTAAAGCTGTTAATAGGTCTACCCCATCTGCTATTTTTAAACCTGATAAGGGTAGCCATTGAAATCTTTTCGGTAATTCTGGTCTTTGTCTGGTGGTGACAATTACTTTACTTTTACCTCCACACTCTACCCAAGTTTTAAAAAAGTCTTCATAGAATTGACTTCCCCAAATTCCATCTGTTTGTAAAAGACTTTCTAAGTTATCAATAATCAATAAATATTCACCTGATTGCAAACATTTTACCAAAGTTTGTACTAACTCTATTTCTTGTATTTCTTGATTTGGGACTTTATAACCAAATTTTTGTAAAACTTGAGTAGCCACATCAGTAAAAATTGCCCCATAATCAACATCAGCCCAAAAACGTTTTCTAAAACCCGTTATAGTTTCATCTTCATAGATTTTCGCCGCCAACATTGATTTACCAGTTCCACCAATGCCTTCAATGCCAATCAAAGAAATATTTTGATTATTTAACCATAGTTTTAAGTTAGCAATTTCTTCTGTTCGTCCTTGCCAATAATCCAAGTTTTTTCGAGGGTTGCCCACTTTCAGAACCCCTGGTGATTCTGGTTTAGTGCTGCTTTCTAATATTGCTAATATTTCTTCCTGTTCAGCACCAAAAACAGCAAGATTAATTACTTTGGGTTGTTGTAAGTTCTACTAAAGTTGGGTTTAACAACATCACGTCCAGCATTAATCTGTGTACTTTCATCATAAGATTGAGCATTGACAACAGAAGAACCACCATCAGATTTGTGTGTTTGTAAAATCTTGGCTATTTCTTCAGCAAGTTTTGTATCTGCTTCCAAAATCTTCTTCAATTGTACCCGCAAACTTACTTGTAAATCTTCATCATCGGGATTTTTAGCTACATCCTCCGCTGCTTCTTTTGCTGCTTCCTTAGCTTCTACCTTTGGCCATAACTTAGCCCAAATCACTTTAGCACTATTCCAAACATCCTCACCGACTTTTTGAGATGCACCTTCTGCGGCTTTATTACCCATAGTCAGCAAAAAAGGCAGACAGGGAGCGAGAAACTTAACAATTACAGCAATATCCATGAATTTATGCGGTTTAACTACTGTTAGTTATACAGAGTCATGATAGCACATTCCTAACGGAGTCAATGTCTCTATAATTTAAATTCACAAAAACCGTAGAGGTGCAGGGTATGCGCCCTTGATTCTATCACCACCAATCAATAATTAAATAATGCATTATCCATCTTTGCCTGTAATAATAGATTCTAGTAAAAAATCACATATTGATCATTAGGAAATATGAAACGTCGTGACTTTATAAATTGGGTAGGATTAGGTTGTTTAGCTAGTTCCTTACCTGTCGCAATTGCGGCCTGTTCTCCCGAAAGCAAAACATCAGCTAAACCTGGACCTACTACCAAACCCTGGCAAAAAGTGGGTACTGTGGCACAATTAAACAAAACTGGTCAACTATTAGCGGAAAATTCCCCTATTGGCGCGGTATTAGTCATTGGTACATCTAAAGATACAAAAAATTTGATTGCGGTTAATCCTACCTGTACCCATGAAGGTTGTACCATTGACTGGAAAGCAAAAGAAAATAAATTTGTCTGTCCCTGTCATGGTGCAGAATTTACCCGTGATGGCAAAATCAAGCAAAGTCCTGCTAAAAAACCCCTGAAAACTTACCAGGTTAAAATTGAGGGCGCTTCAGTCTTAGTCCAAACAATTTAATACTTTCCAGGCTTTCGTATAGCAGGAATCAGGATTCAGCAGGAAGAATATTCTTCTCTGTCTTCCTTATTTCCTGCTACAGCGTTTACTTGGTTAGATAAGATGCTAACTCTTGACAATTAACCATATTATCAATATTATCGATCAAGTATTTTTGCTAATGTGGTTATGTAAATTAAATCCTGGAAAATTAATTAAATTAAATTAAAATTATACACATAACCCGTTAAATTAATAAGAGCTATAAATTTATACTCAGGTTGTATCAAAATGCGTCTAGAGCAGTTACAAGCCTTTTTGTCTATCGCGCAAACTGGCAGCTTTCAACAAGCAGCAAAACAATGTGGTGTGACTCAATCAACTATTAGTAGGCAAATTCAGGCATTAGAAGCAGATTTGGAGGTAGAATTATTCAATCGCAGTACCCATGCTAAATTGACTTTAGCAGGTGAAAAGTTACTTCCTCGTGTGCATAAAATCTGTCAAGAATGGGAGTCTGCTACACAGGAATTAGCAGATCTAATGGGGGGAAAACAACCAGAACTATGTATTGCTGCAATTCATTCAGTTTGTGCTTATTACTTACCACCAGTATTACAAAAATTTTGTCACCATTATCCAGCGGTACAATTGCGAGTTACATCATTAGGAAGTGATCGTTCTCTCAAAGTTCTTAAAGATGGTTTAGTAGATTTAGCAATTGTTATGCACAATCGTTTTGCAAGCCTCGGCAAAGAAATGGTTATAGAATTACTGTATGAAGAACCTATAGAAGTCCTTATCGCGGCAAATCATCCCCTAGCTGAATATGAATCTATCCCTTGGTTGGAGTTAATTCGTTATCCTCAAGTAGTATTTAAGGATGGTTATGGAATGCGACGTTTAATTCAAGATAAATTTGAATATATGAAAGTTACACTAAAAGCAGCTTTAGAACTAAACACTCTAGATGGCTTTCGGGGAGTAGTTCGTCAAGAAGAACTGATTGCATTACTTCCCCAGTCAGCATTAATGGAGGCTAGATATGATCCCACTTTAGCAATTCGTCCCTTAGCTGAAACTAGTGATTTAGCTGGTGCTTCCAGTTGGACTCGTCAAGTAGTGATGGTAACAACTCAAGATCGTCTCCATATTCCTCCTATACAATATTTTTGGCAACTTGTCAAAGATAACATTCCCAAAATAAAAGAGATGTAGACTGCATACTATTACATTGTTTTGTCAATAAATAGCAAACGATAGCAAAACAATAATAATTGATGACAAACCAATAACATCTGATGGCAAAACAATAATAATTGATAACAAACCAATAACAAATGACTAATAAATTTAAAGAATTTATCCAAAAAATAGGCAGTGGAAATCACACATCAGAAAATTTAACTCGTGCTGAAGCTGCTACTGGAACAAAAATGATGTTGTTAGGTGAAGCAACACCAGCGCAAATTGGGGCATTTTTAATTGCTCACCGAATTAAACGACCCACAGGCGAAGAATTAGCAGGGATGTTAGACAGTTATGATGAATTAGGTCCTAAATTGTCACCAATAGCTCAACCAGTGATTGTTTTAGGTGTACCTTATGATGGTAGAACCCGTACAGCACCAATTAATATAATTACAGCTTTATTATTAGCTGCTGCGGGACAAGCTGTAATTATGCACGGGGGAAATCGCTTACCGACAAAATATGGTTTACCCTTAATTGAGATTTGGCAAGGTTTAGGAATTAATTGGACTAGTTTATCATTAGAGCAAACCCAGCAAGTTTTTGAAGAAACTGGAATTGGCTTTATTTATACAACTAAACATTTTCCTTTAAATGAAACTTTGTGGGAATATCGTGAGCAATTAGGTAAGCGTCCACCATTAGCGACAATGGAGTTAATCTGGTGTCCTTATGCTGGTGATGCCCATATTATTGCCGGTTTTGTTCATCCCCCCACAGAAATAATGTTTCAGGTAGCTTTGGGTTTAAGGGAAGTCAAGAAATATACTTTTATTAAAGGGTTAGAAGGTAGTTGTGATTTACCACGCGATCGCACAGCTATTATTGGCTTATCTTCATCAAAGCCAGAAACATTAACCCGGTTACAACTTCCACCCCGTGAATATGGCTTCACAACCAAAAATGTGCCGCTGACGACCACAGAAGAACTTATTACAGATATGCAGGGGATTTTAACAGGAAAAGCGAACGAATTAAGACAGACAGCCCTCTGGAATGGTGGTTTTTATTTATGGCGCAGTGGAGTTTGTTCAGATATGCAAGCTGGTATAGACAAAGCTACTGAACTTATTAACAGTGGTGTATTAGCAGCTAAACTGCAACAACTTGATAATTTGCTACAAAGAATTTAATAATCCAGTGATGATCATATAGATGCTTGAAGTTGATAATTTTTCAGAGTAGGTTCTATAGCAATAGGGATTAATTGCACAGCACAAGCTTTTAATTCTGGCTGTAAAGAATCAGGACAAGCTGCTGAATGGGTAAGAGTATTAGCTTCTGCATCATCAGCCCATAGTTTACCCCAGTGGATATGGACAAAGACAGTACCGGGGGAGATAGCTTTTGTAACCTTAGCAGGGAACTTAGTTGTACCACGACGCGATCGCACTTCCAACCACTGATTATTAATAATACCTAAACTAGCAGCATCACGGGGATGAATTTCGATAAATGGTTGGGGGTGCAGTTTGCGAATTTTCTCAATTCTACCAGTGCGTGTTTGCGTGTGCCAATGACCATATAATCTCCCAGTAGTTAATATAAAAGGATAGTTGGGATCAGGTGGTTCAGCGAGTCCTTGAGAATAATAAGCGCCAAATTTAGCGCGTCCATCAATTGTATGAAAGCGTAAATTAGTATATAGACGCTTAGTTTCTGAATTACTACCCTGTGGATAAGGCCAATGAGTGGGACCTTGTGCAGCTAAAAACCCATGACTTAAACCAGACATATCACAAGGACGCTGACGAGTTAACTGGACAAATTCTTGATAAACTTCCGCCGAATTTTGGAAATTAAACTTATCAGCAAAACCCAATCTTTTACCTACTTCTGCGAAGATTTCCCAATCAGCTTTTGCTTCTGAGGGAGGTTCACGAAAAGCCGAACAGAAAGTTACTCTTCTTTCTGAATTAGTCATAATTCCAGCTTTTTCACCCCATTGGGACGCAGGTAATAAAACATGAGCATAAGCCGATGTTTCGGTAGGATAATAAGCATCTTGATAGATAGTAAAAGGAGATTTTAATAAAGCTTTTTTAGTGCGTTCTAAATCTGGCATACTCACAGCGGGATTAGTAGCAGCAATCCACAATAAACCCACATTTCCAGTTTCCAAACCAGTGATCATTTCCCAAGCAGTTAAACCCGGAACAGGGGAAATTTGACCTGTTTTTAAACCCCAAAAATTCTCAACTTCTGCGCGGTGCTGTGGATTTTTTATTAATCGATAACCGGGTAATAAATGTGATAAACCTCCCGCTTCTCTACCACCCATAGCATTAGGTTGACCAGTCAAAGAAAAGGGACCAGCCCCAGGTTTACCAATTTGCCCGGTCATTAAATGCAAATTAATAATAGTTCTAACTTTAGCCGTACCTTCTGAAGATTGATTAACACCCATTGACCATAAAGAAAGTACAGATTTTGATTTCCCCCAATATTTAGCAGCAGTTTCTAAATCTTCAATACTAATACCACAACGACTAGCGACAACCTCCGGTGAATAATGGCGAATTACTTCCGCATAAGCCGGAAAATTGTTAGTACAATCATCAATAAAAACTGTGTCTATATAATTCCATTTCATTAATAAATGGGCAATACCATTTAATAAATCAATATCTGTACCTGGACAAATAGCTAAATGTAAATCGGCTACTTCTGCGGTAGGAGTGCGCCGAGGATCAACCACAATTATTTTAACGCGACGATTTTTTTTATGATATTTTTCCAAGCGATTGAAAATAATTGGATGACATTCTGCTGTATTTGTACCAATTAAAAAAGCACAATCAGTTAATTCCAAATCATCGTAACAACAAGGAGGACCATCAGACCCAAAACTTTGAATGTACCCAGATACCGCACTAGACATACACAACCGGGAATTAGCATCGAAATTATTAGTTCCTAAACAACCTTTGAGTAACTTTTGAGCAATATAATAATCTTCGGTTTGGAATTGTCCAGAACCGTACATACAGATAGAATCTGTAGCTTGATTTAATCGTAATATTTGAATCCGTTGGGTAATAATATCAAAAGCTTCATTCCAACTTACGCGGCGAAATTCTTCATTTAAAGAATCTCGTACCATAGGATGATACAATCTATTTTTATCCAAGGATTCAGCAATAGTTGCACCTTTAACACATACCATTCCCTGGCTGGAAGGGTGGGTTTTATCACCTCTAACTCGCCAAATGGGAATTCCTTGATTATCTCGATTTGTGGCTTTTCCATGTTGGGCTGGTGGAGCAACTTCTAAACCGCAACCAACACCGCAATAAGGACAAAGTGTTTTGGTAAATTCTTTCATGATTTTAGGATTTTTTATTGCACGCAGAGACGCAGAGGCACAGAGAGTAGAAATGTTTTCAGGATGTTTTTACTTTCTTTATGTTCTTAGTTTTGCGCCTCTGTGTGAGATATTTATTCTTTTGCTATTAAAATTGGTTGATGGTTAATTTTTACTTGTTCAATTTCATTGTCAAATACAGAGGAAGACATTGGCAAAAACCACCTGTTTGTTATGGGTTTTTAAATGACAAATTATGCTAATTATTCATCAATATGAGCGCAGCGACGATAGAGGAAGTCTAAGGCATAGTTTCGTAGGTTGTAATATTCTGGATTTTCCATAATTCGGCGACGGTTACGAGGACGAGAAAAGGGTATTTCTAATATTTCGCCAATATTTGCTGCTGGTCCATTTGTCATCATCACTAATTTATCTGCTAGGAAAAGTGCTTCATCAATATCATGGGTGATCATCAAAACTGTGATTTGATGTTCTGACCAAATTTGCAGGAGTTCTTCTTGTAATTCTTCTTTTGTGATGGCATCTAAAGCACCGAATGGTTCATCTAAAATCAGGAGTTGGGGACGGATAGCTAAGGCACGGGCTATAGCTACTCTTTGTTTCATTCCTCCAGATATTTGACTGGGTTTCTTTTGGGCTGCTTCTGTTAGTCCTACCATTGCTAAATGTTCTCTGACTATTGCCCGTTTTTCGGATTTGCTTTTGTGCGGAAATACAGAATCAACACCTAAATAAACATTATCAAAAACATTTAACCAAGGTAATAAACAATAGTTTTGAAATACCATCATTCGGTCTGGTCCTGGTTCTTTGATCGGTTGACCTTGTAACCATACTATGCCGCTGGTGGGTTGATTAAATCCAGAAACTATGTTCAGTAGTGTTGATTTGCCACAGCCAGAATGTCCAATTAAACAAATAAATTCACCTTCACTAACTTTGAGGTTAATGTTATCTAAAACGGTGTAGATACCTTCGCCAGTGTTATAAATTTTGTTAACATCTTCAATTACTAAAAAGTCTTCTTTTTTATGGGTTTGTAGTTGTTGATTTTGGCTTTTTTGATTAAAGTTTACTGTTGTCATGATGATATTTCCTAAATTATTACAACTCGGCTATGGGCTGGGGAGAACCTGATTTTAATAGATGAATACTTCTTCAATGCGAACTGGGTATTTAATTGCTAAACTTTTTAAATACTCAACTGGTTCTGAAGGATTAAAGATTTTGCCATCAAATAATTGAATTGTTTCTTCTCTACCAATATCTAAAATGTTCATTTCTCTCGCGGCTGCACCAAACACATCTGGACGACAAACTCTGTCAATTACTTCTACCCAGTTTTTGGGGAAAGCTACTAAACCCCAACGGGCTAGTTGGGTTAGAATCCATAGCATTTCATTCCGGTTGGGATAATTGGCTTTGTCGAAATAAAACTGATGGGAAGTTTGGGGTTGTTTGTAATTATCTATTAAACCCGGACGTAGATAAAGAGAATTACTACTAAGATATTGAGGTTGAGAAATTAATTTGAGAATTTCTTCTTGGTGGCGAATGTCGTCGCAATATTCACAGGCTGCTAATAGTGCTTTGACTAATGCTAGATGTGTTTGCGGATTTTCCTCGGACCAATCTTCTCGCACTCCTAATACTTTGTCTGGATGTCCATACCAAAGTTCTGAGGTGATAGCAATCATAAAACCTAAATTTTGATCAACTGCATGAGAGTTCCAAGGTTCACCCGCGCAGTAACCATCAATTTTTCCTTCTTGGAGGGAAGTTACCATCTTTTGTGGTGGAATTACTATCAAGCTGACATCTACATCAGGTTGAATCCCAGACTCTGCTAACCAGTAGCGCAATAATAGGTTTTGCATGGATGCGGGATGGACAATTCCCAAAGTATAGGTTTTGTCTAAGTCAGCGTTAATAATGCCTTGAAAGTCTGTTAAGTTTCTGACTCCAGCGTTGAACAATTCTTGGCTAAAAGTAATGGCGCTACCGTTGCGAGAAAGGGTCATGGCTGTTACCATTGACACCGGATTTTTACCTCCTGCACCTAATGTCAGGGCTAGGGGCATACCTGCAACCATTTGGGCCGCATCAAGTCTACCAGTTGTTACACCTTTGGCTATGTCTTTCCAGCTAGTTTCGCTGTTTAGGTTGACTTCTAAACCATATTTGGCAAAGAAACCTTTTTCTTTGGCAATTATTAAAGGTGCAGCTTGAGTCAGGGGAATATAGCCAATTTCCAAATGAACTTTTTCTAGGTTGTTATTAGAAATAATAGCAGGTGCGGTAGGTTGTTTCTGGCGTTTTTTTGCTTGTTTTTGTTGATTGAGAAAGTAAATTATTTCATTGCGTAAGTTATAGTAAAAAGGATTGTTAACTACTTCTAAACGGTGACGGGGACGGGGAATAGGTACTTCAATAATTTGGCCAATGTGTGCTTCTGGTCCATTGGTTAACATGACAATGCGATCGCTTAATAATAAAGCTTCATCAACGTCATGGGTCACCATTACACAGGTAATTCTGTGTTGATTACATATTATCATTAATTGCTCTTGTAAATTGCCTCTTGTCAAGGCATCTAAAGCACCAAAAGGTTCATCTAACAATAATAACTTGGGACGGGTAGCTAAGGCACGAGCGATCGCAACTCGCTGTTTCATTCCCCCGGACAATTCACTAGGACGCTTATTAATTGCCCGTCGTAACCCCACCATATCAATATGTTCTTCTATTATTCCTCGACGTTCTCCTTTAGGTAGATTTCGATGAACTTCGTCTACAGCCAAGGCGATGTTTTCCCTAACAGTTAACCAAGGAAGTAAGGAGTAATTTTGAAAAACCACCATCCTATCGGGACCTGGTTCTCTCACTTCCCGACCTGCCAAAGTTACACCACCAATACTAGCTTGATCTAAGCCAGCAATAATATTTAGTAAGGTGGATTTACCACAACCAGAATGTCCAATTAAAGAAACAAATTCACCTTCAGAAATTTTTAATTCAATATTTTTTAAAGCAATATATTTACCACCATTGGGGAGGTCAAATATTCGGTCTACATGATCAATTTCTAAAAAAGTATTCATGATGGTAATGGATAATTAGCAATCTCATAAATTACGACAAACTCAGAATTATTTTTGTTCTGTTGTGACAACTTTATCAGCAACAAAAGCCACTATTCTATCTAAAACTAATCCCACTAAACCGACATATACCAAGGCAATAATAATCTCACTCATATTAGTTTCAGTAGTCGTGTTATAGGCATCCCAAATAAATGAACCAATACCCACACCACCAACTAACATTTCTGCTGCGACAATTGCTAACCAAGATAAACCTATGCCAATTCTTAAACCGGTAAAAATATAAGGAACAGTTGCCGGAAACACAATCTTCAAGAAATAATTACCCTTCTGCACACGCAAAACACGAGCCACATTTACATAATCTTGAGGAATATTTTGTACGCCCACAGTTGTATTAATGACAATCGGCCAAATTGAAGTAATAAAAATCACGAAAATTGCCGAAGGATTAGCTTGTTGAAAAGCTGCCAAAGAAATTGGTAACCAAGCTAAGGGAGGGATAGTTCTTAATACCTGAAAAATCGGATCTACAGCATTATAAAGAAAAGTATTAGAACCAATTAATATTCCTAAAACAACCCCGACAACTGCTGCTAAAGAAAAACCTAAAGCAACCCGTCCTAAACTAGTCAATATTTGCCAGCCTAAACCCTTATCACTGTCACCATTATCGAAAAAAGGATGAATAACAAAAGGGTCCCAAGTTTCCCGAATTGTTTCTATCGGTCCTGGTAATTGAAAACTAGGAATTAAACAAAGTAATTCCCACAACATCAAAAAAACAAATAATCCAAACAGCGGTGGTATAACCTTCTTAATCAAAAACTTATTAATTACCTTCTGCTGTTTACTAGTAACTCTACGACTTCCAACAATAGCAGCCATTTATTTCTCCTCAGTCAGTTATTAAAAATCTCTTTTTCTTCTCTTCTTTGCGCGTCTGTGTGAGACTCGAGAATCTAATTAATCTAGTAAATTTTTTTGGGTTGCAATTTCGCTTAACCCAGATTTAACTAAATTTAACTAAATGTAAATTACACCTTCTTAATTTGCAAACTCTTTAAATATTCCTCTGGTTTTTCAGAGTCAAATTTAACCCCATCAAAAAATGTTTCCACACCCCGAGAAGAACTTACTGGAATTTCCGCAGCACCCACACCCAAAGCCTTAGCAGCTTGTTTCCATATATCTTCTCTATTGACCTGATCAACAATTTCTTTCACTTTTGTATCTTTAGGTAAATAACCCCAACGAATTTCTTCAGTTAAGAACCAAGTATCATGACTTTTATAGGGATAAGAAGCATTATCTTCCCAATATTTCATACGATATGTAAAGTTTTGCTCTTTACGTCCATCACCATAATCAATATTACCTTTAGCCCGCTCTAAAATATCAGCTACAGCCACATTAAAGTATTTCCTATCAGCGCAGATTTTACACATTTCTTCTTTGTTTTCTGCCTGATCACACCATTGTTGTGCTTCCATAATTGCCATTAATAATGCTTGGGTAGCATTGGGATTTTTATCAACCCAATCTTGACGCATAGCAAAGGCTTTTTCTGGATGGTCATTCCATAGTTCACCTGTAGATAAAGCTGTATAACCTAATTTTTGACTTACCAATTGAGCATTCCACGGTTCTCCTACACAAAAAGCATCAACAGTTCCAACTTTCATATTTGCTACCATTTGTGGTGGTGGTACTGCTTGTAAAATTACATCTTGATCTGGATTAATACCCCCTGCTGCTAACCAATAACGCATCCATAAATCATGAGTACCGCCGGGAAAAGTCATAGCAACTTTTAGAGATTTTTTATCGGCTTTGGCTTTATTTACAGACTCTTTTAGTAATTTACTTTGTAAACCAATTTTCAAATCTTTGAATTTTTCAGCAACTGAAATTGCTTGACCATTGATATTTAACCGCGCCAAAAGATACATTGGTACTTTATCATTTATGGTCAACAAATAGGGCATAGGGCTAAGAATATGTGCGCCATCAATACCACCACCAGATGAGCCAATTTTTAAGTTATCGCGGGTGACTGGCCAGGATTTTTGTTTGCTGATTTCCACATCAGTCATACCATATTTAGTAAAGAAACCTTTTTCTTTAGCAATAATTAAAGGTGCGGAATCTGTTAAAGCAATAAATCCTAATTTGGCTGTGGTTGTTTCCACTTTTGGGGAATTATTAGCTAGTTTACTATTGGAAGAAGTAGCACTATCTGTTTTTGTTGAATCAGATTTACTAGATGAACAGCCGTGTGCCAAGATAGAAGTTACTGCTACTACACTTGAGGTAATAATAAATTTTCTGCGAGAAATATTGGTCATGGGAAACTCTTAATCAGTTTTAATTTGGGTTTGCAGTTATCTCTGGATTTTGGCGATTAAATTAATTTAACCAGGAATCAAAGTCTGTTCTTTAATTTTTGCACCAAAGTTGTCAATAAGTAAATCTCTTAATATGGGTTGTAAGTCTTCGCAAGGAATACCTTTTTGAACACAAGTTCCTAAATGTGCATTTTTCCCCACTGTTCCACCCATATAAATATCCACACCTTCTAACATTTGCCCATTTTTACGGACTTTAGTTCCCATTAAGCCAATATCTGCTACTTGGGGTTGTCCACAGGAATTTGGGCATCCTGTCCAATGAATTCGCACTGGACATGATAAAGTTAATTCAGATTCCAATGATTTAATCATTTCTATGGCGCGATTTTTGGTTTCTATTAAGGCAAAATTACAAAATTGTGCGCCAGTACATGATACCAATGATCCCATTAATAAACCAGGGTTAACTGCAAATTTCTCTAATATCCTTTCTGTCAAAAATGTTGTTAAACTACTATCGGGAATGTTGGGGATAATAACATTTTGTTCGACGGTAAACCGGATTTCTCCACTTCCGTAAACTTCTGCTAACCGGGCAATTTCTAACATATCATTAGCGGATAATCTCCCGACGGGAATATTTAAACCCGCATAGTTTAAGCCCACTTGTTTTTGTTTATATATCCCCAGATGATTCCGTTTTTCCCAGTTAATTTCATCTTTCGCTGCTGCGGGTAATAATGATTTTCCAAATCGCTTTTCTACTTCTAAACGGAATTTTTCTATCCCCCATTCATCAAGTAACCACATTAACCGGGCTTTTTGTCTGTTTGCGCGTAAACCATGATCTCGGAATATCTCAACAATGACTTTGCATAATGATACAACATCAGCCGGTAATACCCAAACATTTAAAGGAATGGCCGCTTCGCAACGTTTAGCAGAAAATAAACCACCGACAATGACGTTAAAGCCAAAGACTGGGATTTGCTCTTGAGTTGTCAAAAAAGCGGGAATAAAGGCTAAATCGTTAATTTCTGCATGAACTGAATTATCTCTTCCCCCAGTAATTGCAATATTAAACTTTCGGGGAAGATTACTAAATTCTGGATTACCTTCACCATTGTTAGTCAGCATATCTTGGATTTGCTGGACTAATTCTCTGGTATCATAAAACTCATCTGCATCCAAACCTGCTACAGGATCACCTGTAATATTACGGACGTTATCCATCCCAGATTGGATAGTGGTCAATCCGACTTTGTGAAATTTATTAAAGATATCGGGAATATCTGAAAAATTGATCCCGCGTAGTTGTATATTCTGTCTAGTGGTAATATCGGCGCTGCCGTCGTCACCGTAACGCTGTACTAAATCTGCTAAAACCGACAATTGATTGCTAGTGAGAATACCATTAGGTATTCGCATTCGCATCATGAATTTACCGGGGGTCACTGGACGGAAAAACACACCTAACCATTTTAGGCGATGGTTAAGGTCATTTTCGTCCATTGCTTCCCAACCAATTTGGGTAAAATTCTCGATTTCGTTTTTAACTGCGAGTCCGTCTTTTTCGGCTTTGAATTTCTCGAATTTATTCAGTTTGTCTGTGGTAGTTGCTGTTTCTGTCATGATCTTTTTTTAGGGAACAGGACTTAATTAATTGTGTATCCGTGTTCTTATCGCTTCTGTGTTTTCCACTTTGAGGAAATAACTGATAGTAATTTCTTTGTCGGTGGTGTAACAGTTGCGATATTGATAACTTAATCCAATTTTTGATAATAGTTCGTATAGTAGGTTACTAAATTTTGGTGATTATGTATAAAGCGGATGTACTAATTGCGTTTTTTGCATAAAGCGGGAAATTTTTTTCGTGGCGCAGAGATTCAGATAAAAGAGTATTGATGGATAAAATGCTCACATTATAAGGGTTTTATGATTAATATCTGTAATTTATCATGCCTATAAATGATTTGTCAAGATTTATGCACAATACTCCTAAGCTTTGGGTTCTACTTATTCAGCCCTTTTTTAAGGTTACTCCTAAAGGTAAAATAGAATTATCTGCATATTCTTACTATGAAATAAACAATGAGATAAATCGTTGGTTATGATACGACATTTATATAACTATCAAGAGATAATAATTAGATATTCAATCAGTCTTGATTACTATCTAATCCAAAATTAACAATTAGTTTCACAACTAATAACTAATTAGGTCTTGTTCTAATGTCAAATATTTACAATACCCAAGAGTTAATTCAAATTTTGGCAACTGAACGCCAAGCTTGTCTAAAAGGAGAACGGTTAAAATTAGATATAACTGTTTCTGGTAATCCCATTATAGATCAGTTTATCAGAACCGACGGGCTACAAAAATTCACTGCTTATCAAGATTTTAAAACCTCTATTCATGAATATCAACGAGAAAATCAAGTTTCTGGAATTATCTGGAAAGATATCACTATTAAGAATAAAAATCTCCATTATCCAGAAATTGATCCCGAATTAATTGCTTTAGAAATTGATTTCCAAATATTGAAACTTGCCAAAAATTCAATTTTAGAATTTTGGTATTTAGTCACAGGGGAAATGGATTTACATTTAAGTTTTAGTAATGGTAAACAACATCAAAAAATTGTAAAAGTAGATGTAGAAAGAATTGTCCAAAGAACAGAATGGGCAACTTTATTAAAATGGGAAAATCCGAACTTTCTAGAACTCATTTTACAATTAGGTTGGGGACAACCCCAAGAAGCCACCTATAAACGGGGAAGACCACTAGCGGGGAGTGAATTTATTCATGCAGTTAATCCGGGATGTTATCCTATCGGTTAATATGAGGATTTTCATCAGGGTGTGGGGGTTGGTTGTGGTGTTATTTCGGAAGTAGGAACACCCATATAAAAAAGTAGAAATACTAAAACAAATGCTGCAAATGCTCCTGTGGCTTTAACTTGGGTTTTTGTCTTCATAAAAGGTATTGAAGATTCTAAACCAAGATCACCAGAAACTAAATAACCGGCAATACCAGCAAATGCAGATGCTAAAAATCTTACAATAGCTAAAGCATTACCATTCATACTTCTAGGGTTGAGAATCAGGACGATAAAAGCTATTAATACTGCTAAAGCCATAGCCAAAGCAATACCCCGTTCAGCAGAAGAAATAGTTGGTTTTTCAGGTTTTGGTTCCATAGTCGGTTTGGGTGGTTTTTGTGATCCTATTATCCCACGATTTTGGCGTTTTCGTCTTTCTGCTTCTGATTCAATCCCATTTAGCAGTTCTAGCGCATTAAATGTTTCTGTTAGTCCTTCGGGAATGTAAGGTGAATTTCTCTCTGCATAAACCAGTAAATTTTTATAATCTGCAAATATACCAGAATATCCGGGAATTGGTACTTTTTCTTTCGCTTCTAAACCTTTAATAGTTTGATGAATACTATCGAACTGAGAACGAATCATTGAGAGTAAATCTCTGCGGGTGAAACTATTACCACTAATAAAAATAAAGATTTTGCGGTCTTCTTGATCACTTTTTAATAATGCTCGATTGTTGCCAGATTTTAATATAATACCACTTCGCCACCAAGTTTTTTTATCTGCTTGATGGTGCATTCTCACAATAAAACGGGAAATAATGCTGCTAGGTAAAATATTATAATGATATTCAAAAGCCAGAACATTCTCCCATTCCCCAGTTGCAGGTTCTTCCTTTGGTAACAAGTCAGGAATGAGATATTGATTTTTATTATCCAAAGGAAAACAGAGTTCAAACTTCTCCATCATATTGATAATAAATTCTGGCTTATCGTCGGGATATTTAACAGAATCTAAAATTCTTCTTAGTTCTTGAAATGTCAACATACCCCGAAATTCAGTCATTAATAAATTGTCATTGAGAATTTTATAAACACCATTTGTTACCCATTCCGAATTAAGCACCGGAACACCTTTTAAGCCGAAATTATCTCTAAAATTGAGAACAATACCCAGTTGATGCAGCAATTCAATTAAAGTAGATTGTTTAAGTTCTTCAATAATTTTTTCATTCTGGCAAATACTTTGATATTCGTGGTAAAGAATATAGTCCTTTTTCGTCTTTTCTAAATGGGTTTTTACCTGAAACCAACTTTTAGGTAAAGGTTCGTTAATGCCTTCTAAATTAGTAAGTTCGCGTTTAATAATTGATAATAAATTTTCTATACCTGCTCCAGTTTTACAAGAAATAGGAACTATATCTTTAATATTTTCGTATTTTCTGCGTAAGCCTGTTTGATCAAGATCCAAAGGATGATCATCAATTTTATTGCCAACTAAAATAATCGGGGAATCACCGCCAAAACTCTGAATAATTTTTAGCCAATATTCCAATCTATTTTGTTGTTCATTTTCACGGGCATTAATTACCAGCAAATAAAGGCTCCGTTTAGTGAGAAAAAATTGGTGGGTAGCGTGCATGATTTCCTGTCCACCAAAATCCCATATATTTAGTCGAATGTTTTGCCCATTAACTTCTAAATGCCAATTTTCAATATTGATGCCTTGGGTTTTGCTTTCATTGGCATCAAATGTGTTATTAATCAGTCGTTTAACTAGGGAAGTTTTACCCACAGTTCCTTGACCAACTAGCAATACCTTAGCTTCATTGAGAGGTTGTTTCTCCTCGGTTGCCAGAGAGAAATAGTAGGTGAGAATCTGTGACGGTTTACCTAAGCTATCCCAACTGCTCCCTAAAATTTCCGCGGGAATATTTAGCTGATTCCCACGTAAATCGAGTTTTTCGAGTTGAGATAATTGTTTAATGGCTTCTGGCAATGTTGTCAGTTGATTGTTTCTGAGGTCAAGCACCCTCAGATTGGAGAGTTGGGCAATGGCTTCTGGCAATCTTGTCAGTTGATTGTCACTGAGGTTAAGCCAGCTCAGATTGGAGAGTTGGGCAATGGCTTCTGGCAATCTTGTCAGTTGATTGTCACTGAGGTAAAGCACCGTCAGATGGGAGAGTTGGGCAATGGCTTCTGGCAATCTTGTCAGTTGATTGTTACTGAGGTAAAGCACCGTCAGATGGGAGAGTTGGGCAATGGCTTCTGGCAATGTTGTCAGTTGATTGTCACTGAGGTCAAGCAAGCTCAGATTGGAGAGTTGGGCAATGGCTTCTGGCAATGTTGTCAGTTGATTGTTACTGAGGTCAAGCACCGTCAGATTGGAGAGTTGGGCAATGGCTTCTGGCAATGTTGTCAGTTGATTGTAACCGAGGTCAAGCCCGCTCAGATTGGAGAGTTGGGCAATGGCTTCTGGCAATGTTGTCAGTTGATTGTTTCTGAGGTTTAATCTAGTTTCTTTGTTTCTAGCAGCTTTTTCAATGATTTGCAGCAGTTCTTGATTAGTCATGGCTAGACACCAACAGAGAAGAAAAAAGATTAGTATAAATCATATAGCATTTCCTAGTCTAATTAACTACAAAATTATCTGCGTCCATCTGCGTCCATCTGCGTTTAATTATTTCCGCTTCTAACCCGATAGAATGGGAATTATTATATTGTTAAAAAAATAAGCAATATTTCGGTTTAATAGATAAGTAAGTAAACGGAAAAAAACCATAACAAAAAGTCAAATTACCCAAAACCTCTTCCCTGTTATCTTGTCATAAAGACAATTTTCAACCCCAACCTACTTAGTAATTAAACGACTCCTACGATCATCTCATCAACTAACCGACTCTTGCGCTTCCCGATACAATCTTTTAGCTATCCGAAATAACTCTTGTCCCGTGTGCAAATAGCGATGATCATAGCTTAATGGAAAGTATGCCAATTCCTCAATTCCATCTCCCACTTGACTCATACAATAGTAAATATGCGCCGCTGCTGGTGCAAAACTAGCAGGATTTGGTAAAGAACGAAATTTAATTTGTGCGTCTTTCAAATCTTCTCGACAAGATGCTAAATAATCTTGAAATTCGTCTAAAAGATCATCATCAAAAGGATCTGCTGCTAATTCCTCAATTTGTGCTTCTAAAGAATTGAGAATTGTCGACAGTATCCGATTTACTGGTTTATAAACTAAACGTAACCATTCCTCAATATTTTCATCAATATCTTTTCTAGTTTTCCTCGCTGCTTTGTAATCTTGTTGGGCAGATTCCGCGCGTTTTTGGCGAACATGATGGAATTTTTCCTGACCGTGACGAAGTTTTTCATCATAATCAAAACGACTTTTACTATCACTTAAAACCTCATAGGCAGCATTAACACGAATAATTTGCTCATTATCTGTAATGTCTTGATTACTATCAGGATGAAAAATTTTCACCAAGCGGCGATAAGCTTGTTTAATCTCCGCTTGACTGGCATGATTACTAACTTTTAGGGTCTCGTAGTGGTTAAAATTGGACATAATCCCATAGATTGTTAACTGACACTAGTTGCTGTATTTGCTTCTAGGTCTTGGAATAAAGGTGTACTTAAGTATCTTTCACCGAAACTAGGCTGAATCATCACAATTAAACGATCTCGATTTTCAGGACGTTGGGCGACCCGAACCGCCGCACACAGGGCTGCACCACTGGAAATTCCCGATAGTAGACCCTCCTCCCTAGCTAATTTGCGACTAAAAGCGATCGCCTCCTCATCAGTAACAGTAATTACCTCATCAATCAATTCAACTTTTAATACCGAGGGAATAAAACCCGCCCCAATACCCTGAATTTTATGAGCACCCGGTTTACCACCGGATAATATAGGGCTATTAGCTGGTTCAACAGCGATCGCTTGAAAACTTGATTTCCGCGCCTTCAGCACCTCCGCCACCCCAGTAATCGTTCCTCCAGTCCCCACTCCTGCCACAATCATATCTACCTGGCCATCCGTATCTGACCAAATTTCCTCAGCCGTAGTTTCCCGGTGAATTTGGGCATTAGCCGGGTTACGAAATTGCTGTAACATATAAGAATACGGTGTTCTATCCACAAGCTCCTGCGCCCGACGAATCGCCCCACCCATCCCCTCAATCCCCGGAGTGAGTTCCAATTCGGCCCCATAAGCCCTTAACATCGCCCGCCGTTCCGCACTCATGGTTTCGGGCATTGTTAGAATCAATTTATACCCCTTGGCCGCCGCCGCCATTGCTAAAGCAATTCCCGTATTTCCCGATGTTGGTTCTACTAGAATTGTCTTACCGGGCGCAATTAATCCTTCTTTCTCAGCCGCAGTAATCATACTTACCCCAATTCTATCTTTTACCGATGACGAGGGGTTCATACTTTCCAGTTTTACCAAAATTTTCGCCACACAACCTAATTCTTGAGGAATCCGGTTTAAGCGTACCAGAGGTGTCCGTCCCACCAATTCCGTAATATTCTCAACAATTCGCATCATAAATTGTTCTCTCCTTAAATATAGTACATAATATCCAACTGCTTTCGGGAATCTCGTTTTTCACAAAGATCCTGAAGTGAATAATTGTGTAACACTGAATTGGCCGCCTGACGTGCTTCTTGCCAAATTTCTAACACCACAGTATGATCTAAACTGCTAAGGTTAGTATTTTGTTCACCAGTCTGCACATCTAAACCTTCCAAACATTCTAAAATTTCCAAGATACTAATTTTCCGAGGTTCTCGCGCCAATAAATAGCCGCCTTTTGAACCCCGTTGACTTTTAACTATACCCCCACGCCGCAAAGTTGCTAACAGTTGTTCTAGATAACGATCAGGTATATTTTGTTGCGTAGCGATTTGCCGAATTTGCATCGGTTCACCATTTTCATAATGAGTAGCCATCTCTAATAACGCCAAAATTGCGTATTCAGATTTACACGATAGTTCCACAGGCAGTAATCCAAAATGAAAGTTGAAGCATGAAGATAAACAAAACCTGACCAAAAATCTGGGATACAAGCCCCGTCCTTCTAGGACGGCTTTATGTTATAATTTGGGTATAGTCGCCTTATGGCATTGGGAGACTTTAAACGGACATAGAGGGACGATAAGACCACTTGTGGCGTGTTCCAGTGAAGTGTCAAGAATCACCGCTCCTTTAGGACGGTGAGTATGTCAAAGTTTATCTCTTTTCCAGTATACTCCCGTTCTCCACTGGGGTTTTTATTGCCCATAAAAAAAACCCCGCCATCAGGCAGGGTAAAATAATTTTGGCGTAGCCATACCGAGCTATTTCTCAAACTCTTGCTCTTTGCGCCTTAGCGTCTTAGTGTGAGACAAAGTCATATTTCTGCTCACCAGCGCCTAATTTTTTAAATTACAGTAGCTCTTATTATTATCAAGTACAAACATTCAGGATAAAACTCCTTTCGTGCGGGCATATTGCCCGCATAAGTTGTACCTCACTCAACTTGAACTTGCTATATCAGCAGACCTTTAACAGCCTAGAAACTGAAAGTTGTTCTCAATGTACCAATAAAGGCATCATTACTATTAGCAGCCTGTCCAGCAGATGTTAACCAAATCACACCAGGAGTTACAGAAATATTGTCGGAAACCTGATACTTATAAAAGCCTTCAACTTGGTATGGTGTCTGACTAACACCCGTACTGAGTGAGTAAGGTTGAGCACCACCAAATATACCCAAGACATTACCTTTTTTACCAAAGTCCGGCAAAGCTAAACCAGCACCATAACTCCAAGCTTCTCTACTCACACCAGGACCTTCAGGAATAACATCATGGTAAGAAACGAAACCACTCAAAGACAATTTTTGGCTAGGCTTGATAGCAGCAGAAATACCATAGGAGTTACTAGAGCTAGAACCAACCACAGTTGGAGTATTAGCCTGTGAAGTACCTACTACTGCAGACCCACCAAGTCCAGAATCAAATAAGCTACTATTTGCTTTTTGATAACCATGTACATAGGTTGCAGCTAAAGCCAGGCGATTACCAACATTAAAGTTTAACTGACCTAAAGCCGCATAGTTACCGTCAAATAAGCCATTACTGGGGCTAGGATCATTAGCATTTGAAGCTAAATAACCCAATGTGAGAGAACTTGGTTTTAAGAAACTATCACCAGCTTTTCCAAAGGGTACATTTAATGCAATACCAGAACCGCCACCAATCCGGTAAATTGGGCTTTCAGATGCAAAAGTGCTTAAAGCCCCCTTACCACCATCTGTTTTATCAAAAAAGTAAGGATTGTTAACAGCCGCATAATCGCTATGTTGTCCACCACTAGCTGCAAGATAAACCCTTGCCGGTCCTATAGGAGCTTCATAGGTTAACTTGTCAATTTTTACGCTGTTATTATTGGTACTACCCACTTCAAATGTTTGCCTACCCATTCCATTAGAACCTGGATTAGTAACAGCATTTTTAGAACCGCTAATAGGAGTATTAGCAGTATCTCGCAAATCAAAGCCTGTAGCATTACCAGCAGCTAAACGGGTTGTTAGTATATCCCTACCTGTAAAGCTGGTCTCTAAGCCTAAACGAACTCTATCTTGGAAAACTGCTCGATTCGCTTTACCCGTCTCATTACCAAAAGTATCAGTAAAGGCAAAAATAGCTTCACCTTTGAGTTTAGTAGTGGTAGAGAATTGATTCGCTTCTAATTCTGCCGTCCGCGCTTCTAAAGAATCTACACGACCACGTAAAGTGGCCAATTCAGCAGAAAATTCTTCTTGTAACCGCTGTAATTTCGCTAAGTCCTGTTTTGTCACCATATCAGCCGTTGCTGTGGCAATTAACTCATTTACACGATCTAAACAAGAATTTAAACCAGCAGCAAATTCATAACGGCTTAAAGCCCGATTACCGCGATATGTTCCATTAGGATAACCCGCAATACAACCATATCTTTCTACTAAAGACTGTAAAGCCTGGAATGCCCAATCTGTAGGTTGAACATCAGAGAGTTGAGAAACTGATGTGACTTGAGGAGAAGTATTGTTTTCGCGGCTAGAGCGGTTAATTTGCGCTAAAACTTGAGTTTCTTCGCTTTCTGTACCCAAGATTGCCGGCTGTGGGGAAACTTCTGTGGCTGCGGAAGTTTTGATTGATAAGACTTCCTTGGTAGTTCTGGTCGCGGCCATTGCTGTTGAAGATACTAGCAAAGCTGCTCCCAAAATTGCTGGACTAACCACCAGGGATTTCCACAAGATATTAGACATTTTCCTTTTTATCCTCACACCTTATGTAGCTAAATGTTTAAAAATGAGAAGTCTTGTTGAAACCTGTGTAATAGGCATGGCTGCCACCAATACCACAATCATAGCTTTTGTAAGGCTAACAATTGATTAACTAATTGTTAAACCTTCATGCAATTAACTTATACAAAAGCTTTTAATCATATCCGATAATTATATGATAATTTTTTCTAATGATTAATATAAGATTTTTAAATAACGTATGTGTCAATTCTTCTGGTATTATCTTGATGGAATAAATTCATATTCAAGCTAAAACGAGTTTCGGGTATTTTTTAGTAATTCAAAATACTATCCTTCTTAAAAAATGATCAAAAAGCTCGTTCAAAGCTCAGTTATAGCTTTTACCATTACCCCGATATCGCTAATAGCACTTTCAATTACTTCTAAATCAAACGCTCAGGAATTACCACCTGATCAAGTAATTCAATCTATGTATGCTGGTGTTGCTAACATACATGGTTATCAAGCTATTCCTAAAGTCTACCGACCAATTCCACCGGGCTTTAACACTAGTTGCGGTCCCATGGTTAAATTAAACGCATTCTATTGTCGTCGAGATCATTCAATCTATATTAGTATCCCCATGGTCAGATGGGCTTATCAATACGGCGACGCTGCCTTAGCATACGTCATTGGACATGAATACGCCCATGCGATGCAAAACGTCTACAAATTTAATAGCAATAATGGTCCAATATCTGAACTACAAGCGGATTGTCTTGCGGGTTTCTATATGGCAGCAGTCCAAAACCTAGTTTTTGATAATCGAGATATTGCAGAAGTTAGGAGCTTTGCCTATGCTTTGGGTGATTTTAGTAATGTATGGACAGAGCATCATGGCACACCAAAACAGAGAGTGGCAGCAGTAACTTTTGGGATGAGAGCAAATAGCCCCGTAAGGTGTAAGCTATAATAGCACAAAGCCACTTTAAAAACTATCCGCCCTGATTTAGATCAGATAATCTAAATCAGGGCGGTCTAGCGGGTCTTCAAGTTGCAACCAGACTGCCGGAAGGGACTCCGACTTTTAGCCTAGCTAGTTGAGCTTACTTAGTATCTCAAGAGAACTAAGGCTAACTTTTAGAGAACAGCCCCGGCACACAGCCGGCTAACTGCAACTTGATGACCCATGGGTATACTACTTTCTATCATGGGCATCACCTCCTTGTTGCCTAAATGGTCTTAGTTTCAAAAGGGGCAAAGCAAAATGCTTTGGGTTTTTAACCTGTAATCACTATAACACAATTACAAAAATTTGCAATACCCAATTTTTGCCACAAAAAAACCTCCACTAATAAGTGAAGGCTAAGTAAAAAAAGAATAAATCCTGAATGAGTATTAATCGGGGATTAATTTTTAGAGAGCGTTACCGCGAGGTAGCACTTCTTCAGGGAATATAAATTGTTCGTGGGGTTGATCTTGAGGAGCCATCCAAGCGCGGATACCCTCGTTCAGTAAAATGTTTTTGGTATAGAAAGTTTCAAACTCTGGATCTTCTGCTGCCCGTAATTCTTGGGAAACAAAGTCATAGGCACGGAGGTTTAAGGCTAAACCGACGATACCGACAGAACTCATCCATAAGCCTGTCACTGGTACAAACA
>Ga0208054_100003_pt1 | contig 57561 bp, 48 predicted proteins | sample LakMenEpi30Jul08_FD_150665 | JGI IMG/M metagenome (GOLD analysis project Ga0208054, IMG submission 150665) | Freshwater microbial communities from Lake Mendota, WI - 03JUL2008 deep hole epilimnion (SPAdes) | ecosystem: Environmental > Aquatic > Freshwater > Lake > Epilimnion/Euphotic zone ... | reverse complement strand
TACCTATGGTTAATGCCAGTGGGAAGGGGAGAAATGTTTATTATTCTAAGGCTGACTTGTTGGCACTGTCAGTAATGGAGCATTTGCTCTCAATTGGTTTAAACTTTGAAATATGTCATGTAGCTTTGGAAACTTTGCGTAAAAGAGAGCCTTGGCTATTTGAGGAGTCTGTTACTGAAGATAAGATGAAGCGGTTGATGTTTTTACCTTCAAAATTGCCAGAACAACCTTTGCAACTGGCGGAGTTTGACCAGCAGGCGGCTTTAGAGGAACTTTGTCAGGGACAAACTGTGATTCCTTTGAGGGGCGATAGCGAAGCGCTGCTGCAAGCAGTTCGCATTCACGAACAATTGAGGGATAATCTCAACAGCTTTAGCAATGTTGTAGAAAACTATTAATTCATATTTTCCTTACTACATAGTATTCAATACTTAATTTTAAGTAATAATTGTTTCTTAAAATGAGTTGCTTAACCGATGAAAATTCTATAATTTGCATACCATAATTTTATGTAACTCTTGTGGGGTAGTTATCCTGCTCTCCCTGGATGTGCAAATCAGAAGCGCGACAGCTTGAACCAGCATTAAAGTTAACATTTTTAAAAAACTATTTAAAAAAATCTTGTTTTAGGGTATCTTGAAAACAAGTGTTTAAAATCTAAACTAAAATTTAAACAAAATAGTTCTGTATGTTATATGGAGTACAAGTTTTTTTATGGCTAGTGGATTTACTAGACAAGAAACCATTGCTTTGACTAGCATAAGCTCTGGCAGACTAAGTTACTTAGACCGCACTGGGTTAGTAGTACCAGAGAAGTTTGGTAATCCTCAGCACCCTAAAGTCGTTTATAAGTGGCAGCAAATTCTAGAAATAAAAACCATTGAAAGATTAAGAGAAAAACTTTCATTACAAGAAACTAGAAAAGTTTTAGATTTTTTAAAGTCAAGAAATCATGAATATTCATTTTTTCAGCATCGCCTAGTTTTTGTTAATTCCCAACTTTATTTAATTGAAAATATGCAAGATTTTGGTTTAATGGTATTAGAAACATCGGGAAAGAATCAGGGACAAGTTGTAATTCACGAAATTGGAGAAATTGGAGATATCATTACAGAATTGACAATTGAAGCAGAAAAACATCATGTTTTAGATTTTGATAAACGGACAGGATTAGTTTTAAAAAGGTAGAAGAAATACTAAGGATGATCAGGAGAAACCAGCAATGAGTTCTAATGTAGCTGCAAATCAAATATATCAGCGAGTAATGGAGCATACTGGCTTCTATCGTCATGGTGTACCAACTACAGGAGTTACAGAAGCGGAAGATATTCGCAAAAATTTTGAAAAGCGGATTAAATATAGTGCGGTAATTAATCCTGAGCAAATTAACGCTACAGCAATATATGAATTATCTGGTTCACCTTGTATTTATTTTACTCAATTAAATGAACCTAATCCTAGAGAGTTAGCTAAACTACATAAACTGTCTTGGAATCATGGTTTAGCTCCAATGTTATGGGTAATTACTCCTGATGAAGTTTTACTTTATAACTCTTATTCTCAACCAAAAGAACAAGATGAAATTGATCCAAATCGGAATTTAATTGAGAAATTTAAAACAACAGAAAGCGACTTAGAACGTATGAATAAATACGCTAGTCGGTTGCAAATTGAATCTGGTGAATTTTGGCAGTGGGAAAAAGCTAGAAAAATTGATCGTCAACAAAGAGTAGATTCAGTTCTTGTCAAAGATTTGAATGACGCGGAGGAAGAATTGACCGAAAATCAAAAATTAGATCGTCAATTTGCTCACGCGCTTTTAATTCGTTCTGTCTTTGTTGCTTATTTGCAAGATAGGGATATTTTAAATCAAGACTTTTTTATCAATCGCTTTGGAGTAGAATCGTTTAACCTATTACTAAATAATAAATTAGCAACTTATAATTTGTTTGAGTGGTTGCAAACAATTTTTAATGGAGATTTATTTCCTGTTTCTCCAGAAGAAAAAAATGCTGTAGACAATAAACATCTCAAAATTGCACAAGATTTAATAAGTGGTCAAGTAGATCCAAAAACAGGACAACTACGTTTATGGCGTTATTATGATTTTAAGGTAATTCCCATAGAATTGATTAGCTCAATTTATGAAAGTTTTATTTATGCTACAAATGCTAAATCAGCAAGAGAAAATAGTACCAATTATACACCGATTAATTTAGTTGATTTGGTACTGTCTGAAGTATTTAGAGAACTAAATGGTAATGCTAAAGTTTTGGATTTAGCTTGTGGTTCAGGTGTATTTTTAGTTGAATCTTTGCGAAGACTAGTTATTAAACGTTGGGTTAATGGAGAAATACCAACTCGTCATCTAATTCGTGAAACTCTCTATAATCAAATCTTTGGTGTAGATATTGAACCAAAAGCTGTTCAAATTGCTGCTTTTAGTCTCTACCTCACTGCTTTAGAATTAGATTATGAATTAGAACAAAATCGTCAATTAACAGATGATTTAAAATTTGAAAAGCTAATTGGTAAAAATCTATTTACTAGCGACGTATTTGATGAAGAAGCAGAGTTTAATAAAATAGAAGTATTTGCACAAAAACAATTTCATGCAATTGTTGGAAATCCACCTTGGACAAAATCAACATTAAACAAATCAGCAAAAAAATATTGTCAGCGAAAGCGTCCTGAATCTGGTTATCCAAATGGCTATCCTACAGCTAATGGTACACCACCAGATCAAGCATTTTTATGGCGTATTGGTGACTTTGCTAATGATAAAACTTGTATTGGCTTAATTTTGGATGGTAATCCATTTTTCAGCAATGACTCAGCAGCTAAAAAAGCAAAAGAATCTCTGTTAATGAGATATAAGCCAAAAGTTATTGTTAATTTATCTAAACTGCGTAGAGATAATATATTGCCTAATTCTGAAGCTCCTGCAATGATCTTAATAGCCGAATGTAAACGTTCAGAGAAGAGAGATAATTTTTATTTTGTATGTCCAGAACGCTCTATAGATTTTCGACAACATGGAATTATAGAAATAGGAGCAGAATGTATTAAAAAACTTCCTGTTTTTAGTACAGCATCAGATTCGGATATGCTGAAAATTGCTACTTGGGGTAGTCCTAGAGATATGTATCTAATTCAAAAATTGCGATCATTTCCCAAAATTGAGAAAATAAAAGAAGATATTGTTTATAAAAAAAGTTATTCAGGAATACCCATTCCCGATAATTTAGTACATTTAGCTCATTATTTGAATGGAGTTATTAATTCATCAATTGCCAGCTACTTTATATCTATGACTGCTTCATCATGGGAAATAGAACGTGAAATAGTTATGAGGCAGGATTTAGCACAACTTCCTGTTCCTAAAGATGACCATAGAATTTGATGACAATGATATTATTCTATCTTCTGCTGTCTATCTACCAAAAGATATCATATCCACAGTTTTCGATATTACTATTATTGCTTGGTCAAAAGTGATAACTAATAGGGGAATAAATATTCGTAGTACAGAACCTGTTATTGCTAGATATCTTGGTAGAGCAATGACAGAAGAAAAAAATAGTCGTCCGAAATTAAAAGAAAGAATCAGAATTGAGGAAGAAGTTGGTACTCGTTCATTTCCTAATTTACCTAAACCTAAAGGACGTATTGATATAAAAATTATTTATAGTTATAACGAAAATGAATACTTTGGAATGGAATGTAAGCGAGTTAGCAGTACAGAACCAAATAGATATTTAGCAACAGATTATGTTAGAGAAGGTGTAGAAAGATTTGTTGAAGGTACATACAGCTTAGGTCATGACTATGCAGCGATGTTGGGATTTGTGATTGATGGTAAAATTAACGACTGTATTGATTTAATTTGCGATCGCCTGAATAAATATAAAAATGATATATGCTTAAAAGAAGATTGGGTTGATGAGCAAAGTTTTGGAACAACACAAAATATATATCGTACTAGTCACCTGCAAAATGGACAAGATATAATCTCTATCCTCCATTTATTTCTAGTAGTTAGTTAATTCTAATACTCAGCTATTTCAGATACTGTTCCCTTATAAGTGACTAATTATATTGGGGCATTGTTGTTGTTAAAAAATCACGGACAAGTTGTAATTCATGAAATTGGAGAAATTAGAGATATCATTACAGAATTAGTAAGAGAAACTGAAAAACGTCATGTTTTAGAATTTCATAAACGGACAGAATTAGTTTTAAAAAGGTATAAGAAATACATAGCAAGGATGATCAGGAATATCAATTCCAAAAGGTTCAGTATGTACTGATATAGCTTCTACAGAGGTAGCTAAAATATCTAGATAGTGGGGTCAGACGGTGGGTACAACTAGCACCTTATCAACCCGATTTCCGTCCATATCCATCACTTCAAAGCGCATACCATCCCATTCAAAATGATCCGCTGCTGCGGGAATCCTTCCTAAATGGGTAATCACAAACCCGCCTAATGTTTGATAATTTCCCCTCTCTTCATGTCCCAATTTGTCAAGACTAAATAGTTCTAAAAACTCTTCTATTCCTAACATTCCATCTACCAACCAAGAACCATCCTCCCGTTGTACAGCTTGAGGTTCTTCTTGTCCCGGTTCTGCGGGGACATCACCAACTATTTCACTCATTATATCATTCAACGTGACTAATCCTTGAATGACACCGTATTCATCTACGACTAAGGCCATGTGGGTCACAGTTTGCTTGAATAATTCCAAAACCTTTAAACCCCGCGTGCTTTCTGGGACAAACACAGGTTGACGTAATCCCAGAGTCAAGTCTAAGGCCTCATTGCGTAAACTTCTGGCTAATAAATCAGTTACAGGAATAATCCCCAGAACGTTATCTAATCCTTCCTGACAAATAGGATAGCGAGAATAGCCACTTTCGGACATTTTCTGGCGGTTTTCTTCTGGATGATCTTCCAAGTCTAACCACACTATATCAGGTCGCGGTGTCATAAAAGAAGTAACTGGGCGATCGCCTAACCGGAAAACTCTCTCAACCATATCCTGTTCAGCTTCCTCGAATGTCCCCGCTTCCGTCCCTTGTTCTATAAGAATTTTAATCTCTTCTTCCGTAACTTGCGGTTCAGCAGAGGGGGTAATTCCTAAAATTCGCAATACCACATCCGTGGAAGCACTTAAAAGATACACTATCGGTGAAGCTATTCTTGCTAAAGCCCGCATAGGAACAGCCACCAAAGCAGCAATTTTTTCAGGGTTATTTAAGGCCAGACGCTTGGGTACAAGTTCACCCACAATCAAGGAAAAATAGGTAATTAGTAATACCACGATCCCAAAAGCGATCGCATTACTATAACTAGCCAAAAATGGAACTAGTTTGATATAATCTTCCAGTCTTTTGGCAATTGTAGCACCACCAAAGACACCATTGAGAATATTAATCAGTGTAATTCCTACCTGAACAATAGACAAAAAATGGTTAGGAGATTCTGCAAGTTTTAATGCAGCTTTAGCGTTGATATCTCCTTGATTAGCTAACTGTTGTAGTCTGACTTTCCGGGACGAAACTACAGCCATCTCCGACATAGAAAACACACCGTTGGCAAAAATTAGCGCCAAGATTGTTAAAATTTCAAACGTTAAGGAAGGCATTTTAAAAATTGCTGTTATAAAGAATAAAGGCTCTTGAGTATATCATAAGCAAAATCTGAACAAAAAAATATCATAAAGTTTGCTACATATAATAAATCAGCCTTATATTTGAACATAATCGCAAAATATTCAATATTTCCCTGTTCTCTTTCACTAATCGGTCATTTAGCATAACAAGTACCATTCATTACTTAACCGCCAAAATCCTCTACTTTTGTTAACTATATCCACTTGATTTAATCATCCATTATTTCAGGGGTTCAGCGCTGCTAAACCCTAAACCAATCAAGTTTTCTAATTTAGCTTAAGACTGAATTGGATTATCTCTAGGATTCACCAATCTCAATAATTTTTGTTTGATTTGTGCATCAAAAACATCCCATTTTATCTTAGCATAAGCTGAATTTTCATTACCACCAGACAAGAAACCCATTGGAATTTCAAACCCCCCCGCACCTGTTCTTCCACCACCAAAAAACCGCCCAGCGCTATCTTGTCCAAAGGCTTCTTTAATAAATTCATCAGGATCTAGAGTCAGTTTTGTAGTTCTTAGAGAACCTATTACTACTTCTAGTTCATCATCTTCATCATGAACAATTCCATAAACTACCGCAGTATGTACATTTTCCTCCGTCACCAGAAAATCAGCAGCCTGGGGAATTGCATCTCGGTCATCATACCGCAAATAACCAACACCAGCTATGGAAAAGTTATTTTGAACAATGCGGTTTTTAAGCGACCTCTCGATCACATCCATCACCCGTTTAGAACGATTTGCTTGTAAAATAGCATTTAGTAACTGAGCATCATAAAATTTGCTCAAATACCCAGCAGCCATAAAATCTTCTTCCTGGGCTTGCATTAATCGATTTGTATCTGATCTTAACCCGTGCATTAAAGCTGTAGCACATTTAACGTGCTGGCTAATGCTATTATCTAAACTTAATAACCCCACTTGTAAGTATTGAGTAAAAATTGTGGCTGTAGCTCGTACATAAGGACGAACATCAACAAATTCTGACTTCAGTTCCCCCTGCAAACTATGATGATCTACTAATACAATTAGCGGAATTCCAGCTTGTTGGATTGCTGGTAACAATTGAGATGTAGTTCCCTGGTTGTCAATTAACACAAATCCTTGATAAGATGACAAGTCCTTATTTTTTAAGGTTTGCATCGTCCAGCGTTGAGCCGGTAAATTTGTTAACTTCACCAAAGCAATATTTTCTTGGTGGCTTAAAGTTCCCGCATAAACAATATCACACTTGATATCATACTGTTGAGCAATTAACTGATAAGACCAAGCACACGAAAGAGCGTCTGGATCAGGAAAATCCTGGAGAATAACTAACTGACGTTCATGACGATGTGCACGCAGGGTCTTCTGTAACTCTTCTGATTTTTGAGTCGCTAAAGAACTACTACGCTGGACTAAATACATACCTCCATCACCATTTGATGACGGTAAGGAAGTTCGAGGTGGAAGTTCAATTAGCTCTTTCTCTTTCTGTTTCTCTATTTCCTCCGGATTAGGTTCCGTGGTCAATGATAAACTCTCAAGTTGAGAAGGCGGATAATTTACGTACATAAGTAACCGTATTTCTAAGCGTGGAAAGACTGTATTTCTAAGTGTAGCCTGTGGGGTTCCTCATTCGGATATAATCCAACCGATAACTAGCTTCCAAAGCTACATAAGACCTGGTAAAAATCTAAAATTAATCATCTTCACTTTTTAGGCTGGCCTATTTTTTCCTCAGTTACACCCGCTATAAGTGCTACAGAAATACTGAAATTCAGTAAGGTTTAGTTTTTCGAGTATAAACAACCTCATTATCTATGGCTTTGTCTAAATACGCAGATTTTCATGAAAAAAATTTGATAATTATCTTGAATATTTACTCGACTTGTGTTATGCTGATTATTCTGTGTGCAAATTGATATTTCAATTTCTTAGTGGCAGGTCGTCTACTCCTAATTGTAACAAATTATGAGTTAACAACAAAAAATATCTATATATAGCAGTTTCCATGCTGGTGAGGTACAAAGTTTTTTTGTGTAAAGGAGCGATGTGTACTTGATTAGATTGGAAAACCATATATCTTTGGTAAGAAAATACCCACTCGGAAAAGTAAGGTTATGAGTCGCTTTGGACATGAAAACATCAGCCTAGTGGAATCCTCCCATAAGCTGTAGTCATCACTACCCAACACAAGCCACAACCCCATTTGCGGCTACCGCTATTGACTTTAATTAGTCAAACAGCCATATCCACAGGTTAACTTTGTCCTGAGTTTTTGTAGTTAATTACTGGTAATTTCAAAGACCTATCACATACTTTTGCCACTCCTGATGAAGTCCACTTTTCAAATGTTTTGTTACCTCAAAGTAGAGACTGCTGTAAGGTTGGCGTGGCAAATGACGCAAAGGCATTCGCGCCTCCAAAGGAGTACGACAACCTTTTTTGACATTGCAGCGTACACAAGCAGTAACAATATTCTCCCAAGTATCCTCCCCACCTCGTGATTTTGGCATCACATGATCTAGGGTTAACCCTTCTCCTGTGGCACCACAATATTGACAAGTATGACTATCACGATGCAGAATATTCCTCCGAGTTAGAGGAATTTCCATATAAGGAACGCGGACATAGTGGCGCAACCGGATGACGGTCGGCATCGGAAAATCCGAGTAAAGGAATTTACCGTTGTATTCTAAGCGTTCAGCCTTGCCTTTAATCAACAACACGGTGGCACGTCGCCAACTGGTGATATTGAGCGGTTCGTAAGAGGCGTTCAGGACTAAAACCTTCCTCATGAATCTGCGCTTAAGGTATTAGTTTTACCCATAATAACACAAATCGACTCCGCTGGGGATATGAGAATAATTTATACTTTTTTGGTTTTTGATCCAGACCCGATACTTTTCCCGCAAGTCTGGGTAGTTGAAAATTCACGATAGTCTGGGGGAAGTTCCATATATACAATTATTTCAGTTCTAGGAGTATTGAATCCCGCAACATAATTTGATCTATTTGTTGTAACAGCGATTCTAAACTGGCAGAATTATCTAAGACTACATCAGCACGAGCAATTTTTTCAGTAATAGATAATTGACTATTAATTCTGGCTACTGCTTGTTCTGTGGTGAAATTATTTCTTTCTATTAATCGCTGTTGTTGCTGTTGTGGGGAACAAGATACAACCCAAATTTGATTAACTAGATTTTCTAAATTAGCTTCAAATAATAGAGGAATTACTAAAATTAAAGTATGTGCAGATGATTCATTAATAGCTTGGGAAAACCGATTTCTCACATAAGGATGAATTACACTTTCTACCCATTGACGTTCTTCTGGTTGATTAAAAATGATTTCTCCTAATTTAGCTCTATTTAAATTACCATCACTTAAAATGATTTCTGTGCCATATTTTTCGGTAATTTGTGACAAAACAGGAGAACCTATAAATACGGCATCTCTTGCATAAATATCTGCATCTAAAATCGGTAAATTGTAAGTTTTAGCTAAATAATTTGCAACTGTACTTTTACCGGTTGCAATTCCACCAGTTAAACCAATTAAGTTTTTATTCATTGGTGATTAGAAAATTTAATTATGGCATTTTTTAACCCTTCTAAAGTATATTCTTCTGCTTCAATATCTACTCTTCCAAAGACAGTTTGACAGGTTTTTGAAGTTTGGGGACCAATGGAAGCTATACAAATTCTGGCAAAATTTTCCGGGTTGTATTTAAATATACGCGCTGTTAATTGGGAGAAAAATAGAACCGTTTTAGAACTAGCAAAGGTAATAATATCTACCGTATTATTAACTAAAGCATATTCAGCCGCAGCCGGGATACTTTGAGGACAGCAAGATTCATAAGCAGGAACTTCAATTACTTCTGCACCTTTGGCTGTTAATTCCTTAACTAATACTTCCCTTCCTCCACTTTCAACTCTGGGAAATAATATCTTTTTACCTGTTAGTGATTCGGGAAAGTTTGTCACTAAAGAATCAGCAATAAAGTTAGGAGGAATAAAATCAGCTTGAATATTTTGTTTTTGTAAAATTTGGGCTGTTTTTTCGCCAACAACGGCAATTTTCACCCCCGATAAAGCATTTTTATCTTGACCGGATTTTTCTAATCTTTGGAAAAAGTATTCTACACCATTACCAGAAGTAAGAACTAACCAATTAAAGGTTGATAACTGCGAAATTGCCTGATCCAAAGCTGACCAACTGCTAGGAGGTCCAATTTCTAAAGTTGGCATTTCTATAACATCAGCACCTGCGGAGGTTAAGCGATCGCTAAATTGATTTGATTGTCCCACAGAACGGGTAACTAAAATGGTTTTTCCCAGCAGGGGAGAAAGATTATAATTCACGGTTGACCCTCAATTTATATTAACAATTTTTGGTTTTGATGGCTATTTTCTATATTATATATAATCTCGTAGTCGCACAACTTCACCAATAACTATAACTGCGGGAGATAGAGATAAATCAGCGGTTTGTGCGAGGATATTTCCCAATTCTCCTATCCAGACTTCTTGACTAGATGTTCCAGCCCAACGGATAATAGCAATGGGAGTAGAAGGAGATTTTCTATATTTTATCAGTTGATGGATAATTTCTGGTAAATTTTTTCCCCCCATCAAAATTACTAAGGTTTCCAAGCTTGCTAATGCTTGCCAGTTTAAACTTTCTGGTTCATGGGCAGTACAGACCGCAAAACAACGACTAAGAACGTTATCAGTGAGGGGAATTCCTGCTAATAATGGTGCAGCTAATGCCGAAGAAATTCCGGGAATGATTTCAAATTGACAACCTGCTTTTTTTAAAGCTTCAATCTCTAAAATACAACGACCAAATATTAAAGGATCTCCTGATTTTAGTCTAATAACTTGTTTTTTATCTAAACAATATTTGACGAGTAAATTGTTAATTTCATTTTGGGAAGTGCTGATTTTACCACCACGTTTACCAACGTCTATTGTTAAACAATCTACAGGGACATAATCTAATAATTGACTATCAACTAAAGCATCATAGACCAGTACCTGGGCAGATCTTAACAGACGATAGGCTTTGACAGTTAAATATTCTACATCTCCTGGCCCTGCACCAACGAGGTAAACTTTACCTATTTCTCCAATCATATTTATTACTTACTCTTAATGATTTGTAATTAAGTTTTGCCATATAATTTTATATTTAAATTCCTTAATTGTTGGACTTGATCATGTAAGAATTTGGACCAGCTTGACCCTGATAATATTTTATTCAGGAAATTACAAAGTTTTTCCCCGCCCTAGTAGTCAATACCCACAAATTTCGCTATGTTAGATAAATGTACACCTATAGGAATTTTCAATGTCAGCACAACTGTTACTGGTAGATGACGAACCGGGGTTACGGGAAGCCGTGAAAGAATACTTACAAGAAAGCGGTTTTAGGGTTCAAACTGCCAGTAACGCCCGCGAAGGTTGGGACTGGATGCAGCATAGTACACCTGATTTAGTGATTTCTGATATCATGATGCCTCAGGTGGATGGCTATCAGTTCCTCAAACAAATGCGAGATGATCCCCGCTTTCAAGCCTTACCAGTGGTATTCTTAACCGCTAAAGGTATGACTTGCGATCGCATTCAAGGCTATCATGCAGGTGTTGACGCTTATCTTCCTAAGCCCTTCGATCCTGACGAATTAGTTGCCATAGTCGAAAATCTACTAGCGCGTCGCAGTGCCCAAAGCCCCACAACCAAAGAAGACAGCGAAACCCCAAATCTTGCCGATTTGGCTAATCAAATCGCTCAAATTAGAATACTATTGACTCATCGAAGTTCTATATCTCAATCTCCAGCCCCTTTTAAAATAGATTTAACGCCTAGAGAGCAAAGTGTTTTAAACCTGGTAGCAGAAGGATTAATGAACAAAGAAATTGCCCGGCGCTTGGAAACCAGCGTCCGCAATGTCGAAAAATATGTCAGTCGTCTATTTAGTAAAACTGGTACTAATAGTCGTACAGAGTTAGTTCGTTTTGCCCTAGAACATGGTTTAGCCAATTGACACTCCCCACGATCAGTCGACGGGGCTATAAACTCGACTTTTCGGTAAATTAAGTAGCTAACACGATAAAAACAAACTGTGTCAGGAAATTTAAAATCGCCTTTTGCCTTTTCCCTCTTGCCTTACTATAACGACAATTTTTAACGCTAACCTACTTACATCTACTAGTGATCAAAGTTGCCCGGTAAAAAAAATAAAAACTGGTAAAATACACCTGTATGAATTTGCTGACGAAACAGCACTAAGACGAGAATATTGTAGACGTAATTTTACGTTTACGGGCAGACTCCTTATCCAGTTAAATAAGTAGAAGCAGACTTTTAAGACTTAATCTTGATAACCTTACATGAACTGGAAATTATGAAAGTAACACAAATACTATTGAATAGTATCCGCCGAATTGCGTAACCGCATCATTTGGCGACGCATTTGTGGAGAGGCTTTAAACTCGGAAATCTCCTGAGCTTTAACAGATGCCTGTAAAGTTTCTAAAAAATCATCAGATCCTTCAGTTAAAGCCTCTAGTAATACTTGTAACAGTTGCTCACGATCACTCAAAAGACTCTTTTCCTCAATTAGGCGGAATTTAAGGTGAATTTCACACTCATAAACACCTACTTCGGAGTTATTTATTGGACGTGGTAATACTTTAGAGTTCATAGTTTTCAAGATTCTTTTACTTAGTGGTCATGCGGGTGAGGAACTAATATCTCCAGAAAAATTCCTTATATTTTTTTTATACTTCTGTGAATCCAAAGTTTTTCAAGATCGGAATTTTTTCCCATCTATAAAACTGCATTCTATTCTACCCCCTGATCTGGTTTCAGTTAAATTTTGCTATGTTTTTGATGTTTCTTTACTAGTTATGGCATACGTTAGCCATAAACTATTATTTAGTTTTTGATATCTCATGCCATGAAGTTTCCATAAACAACTAATTAGACCCTGTTAAAGGTTTTTACATCAACTTGTGGAAAACGTCAAGAAATATTATTTTTTTACATTTTTTCACGACAATACTTAAGCATTTGTACTGAAGATGCTCCTTTAATTAATGCAATTTATGACTGTAAAAAATTTACTAATTGGCAGAAAATCCTATTAAGTCACGACAATATGAGTACATTTACATCAGAAAAAATCAGAATCAGCAAGAAAATCAGAAAATCTTTCGCAAATAGCCACCTCAAGTAAAGATCAAGTGGGAGTGCTATAAATGAAACAAAATCAACTTAAAGAATTATAACGAATTACGGATAAGTGAAATACAATGTTAAAATTAGAACTAATATACAACTGATATTGTTTTGGCTTCTGACTGGGTAAATTAATCCCGGTATTTTAGACTTTAGATTCATTTCTGCTGTAAGCTCGAACATAGCAGTTAAAATAATTGCAGTGTAATTCAGCCAAATTCTTACACCTAAATTCATGGATAACCTGATGCTGCTCAAGTCCACAACCCGTCATATTCGCATTTTTGCAGCGGAAATGGACAAAGATGAACTGATTCCAAGTAATCATGTCTTAACATTGGACATAGATCCAGATAACGAGTTTAACTGGAATGATGATGCTTTACAACAAGTTTATCGTCAGTTTGATCAACTGGTAGAAGCGTTTAGTGGTCAAGATCTCACAGATTATAACTTGCGCCGTATTGGTTCAGACTTAGAGCATTATTTACGATCGCTTCTACAAAAAGGCGAAATTAGCTATAATCTCTCTAGTCGGGTTACTAACTACAGTATGGGATTACCCCAAGTAGCAGATAGCAACAATCAATAAATGTAGTATTTACCTAGTCCTGGCGAATATAATTCGCCGGCTATGTTAATTTTTAGTGGTAAATCCAGAATTAGTTCTGCTATGGCTACATATTATCACCACAATCAAGGTTATGATAAATTTGTGTCTTACCAAAAATATCGGTGGTGGTAACTACTGCCACCAAATACTGTTAAAGAAAATGCCAATTGCAGAATAGGTGAGGAAACTATGGAAAATGATGTGGTAACGCTGTGCTGCCCCAAAGAATATTGTCAATTTGCTAATCCCCTCACCAATAAATTTTGCGAGAAGTGTTCCACACCCTTACCTAAGCGTTATCTCTGGGCTGTGGATAGTGATTTCAGTCATTGTCAGCCTGGATCTATCTTAGATGATGGCAGCGATCGCTATTTAGTTATTAATAAATCTATACTTTTAGATATCAAACCTGGTTTATTGCCCCAAATGCCTGAATTAGACGATTTAGAGCAAATTAGACCTTACTTAAAACTAATTCCCTATCGTTGTCATGTACCTCAAGTGTATGGAGTCCTCAATGGTCAGTCCAAGCAAGAAATATTACTATTAGAAAAACCACCATTAATAACTGATACAGATATCAATCAAGTAAGTTTATGCAGTAGTTTAGATACAGCTTGGTCTGGTGCTTCATCAATCCGTCAAATTCATTGGTTGTGGCAATTAGCTAATTTGTGGCAGCCTCTAACGCTTGCTGGAGTATCATCTACCCTCCTAGATCCTTATGTATTAAGAGTGGAAGGAGTATTAATTCGCTTCTTAGAATTGCGTTTTGATGGAGAAAAACCAGGGAAATTATCCCAATTAGGAGAATTTTGGCGGAAACTACTCAAAGATGCCAAACCAAATATCGCTCCATTTATTCAACAAGTTTGTGAGTTTCTGATTCAGGGGGAAATTAACTCCTCTAGCGAATTAATTCAAGTTTTAGACCAAGGATTGAGGCAATTAGGAAAATTCCAAACTACTACTATTAAAATTTGTACCAAAACAGACCCCGGACCTAGCCGTCCTCGGAATGAAGATGCCTGTTATCCTCCCGGTGATGATTTAATCACTAAACTGTCGCAAGATAGGGATTTAGCAATTGTTTGTGATGGTATTGGTGGACATGACGGGGGCAGTGTGGCTTCTAATTTGGCAATTAAAACCATGGAACAGGAAGTCGAAGAACTGACTTTAAATGGGGATGACGGGATAATACATCCTTTCATGGTACTTTCTGGTTTAGAACGAGCCATAGCGACCGCTAATGATGAAATCAGTGAGTGTAACGATAAGGAAAATCGGCAAGGACGACAAAGGATGGGAACAACCATTGTTATGGCCTTATCTATGGATCATGAAATATATATTGCCCATGTTGGTGATAGTCGTGCCTATTGGATTACTGCTTATAGTTGTTATCAAGTTACTTTAGATGATGATGTTGCGTCCCGTGAGGTTCGATTAGGATATTCTCTTTACCGAGAAGCATTACAACACAGGGGATCTGGTTCCTTAGTTCAGGCTTTGGGAATGAGCAAAAGTACGTCACTACATCCTACGTCTCAACGCTTTGTTATTGATGAAGATGCTGTTTTTTTACTGACATCTGATGGTTTAAGTGATTTTGACCGAGTGGAAGAATCTTGGGATACGGAAATATTACCTCTGTTGTCTGGGAAAACAAGTATAGAAAATGTTGCCCAAAGATTAATAGAAATTGCTAATACTAAAAATGGACATGATAATGTTACTATTGCTTTAATAAATTATCATGTTGAATATTCTGAACCAGATATAACAATTGCAGTAGATCTTTCTGGCCTTTTACCCAGTACAGAATTAGATATTGCTGACAATGATGATGGTTTTATTAATAATCAAAAAACTAAAGTTATGGTGGAAAATAAAACCACCAAAGTTTACCCAATACCATTACAATTGTTTGTGATTTTGGGATTAAGTTTATTAGCTGGTTTATTAGGATATTGGTTTAAACTCCAACTTAAATCACCAACAATATCCCCTCCAACTAATGTTTCTGGTCCATTTCCACCTGCACCTACGCAGATCAATTTAGATAATCTTTCTCCTAATGCGGTGATTGAAGCGAATAGTTCTATTATTATAAATAACAAAACTTTTTCGCCTAAAAGTCTTTTTGAAGTTCAAGTTATAGAGAGAAAAGCAAGTACTAATGCTGGGGATGATCCAGAAGTAGTTTTGCGCGTTTGTGAAAAATCCAATTCTGTATTACCAGCTTCAAAAATAATTAAGGTTAGCTTTTCTGAATTGCGAAATTTGGATGTCTCTGTTATACAGTCAAATCAGGATTCATGTAAAAAATGAATTGGATAGTAAATGTACCTAAAATCACTTGTTAGTTGTCGTTTGTCAGTTACAGCACTTCCCGGTGTTATGAGGTATATATCTAGCGGGCAAGATGCCCGCACCACAAGAGTTTAAGGATTCAATTGTGTACCTCATCAGTGCGGAAAACGCTGTATTTGTTTGTAGCTTCTTCTTGACCCATTATTTATTAACACCTGTAAAAGTAATACCTTGAATCAAGTAGCGGTTAAAGAAAGCATAAATAGCTAAACCGGGGAGAGTAAAGACCATAGAAGCTGCCATAATGTAGTTCCAATAACTGACGTATTGACCTTTAAAGCTATTTAGTCCTAAAGGTAAAGTAAACATTTCTGGGTCAAAAAGAATGACTACAGGAAGCAAAAAATTATTCCAACTACCCATAAATACAAAAATCGCTTGTGCTGCTAATGCTGGTTTAGCCAAAGGTAAGACTATATACCAAAAAACTCCCCAGGTATTTAAACCATCTAGTTGGCCAGCTTCTTCTAATTCTCTGGGAAAATTTACAAAAAATTGCCGCATCATAAAAATGAAAGTAGCATTAACCATGGTAGGAACAATCATCCCTGGGTATGAATTGAGCCAACCGATAGTTTTTAAAATTAAAAATGTAGGAATGAGGGTAATTTGTGCTGGGACTACTAAAACTGCCAAAATCAGGAAAAACCAGAACTGTTTACCCTGAAAATGCAATCTTCCTAGAGCATAACCTGCCATTGAGTTAAATAGCAAATTAAAAATTGTGACACTAATACCAATAATTAGACTATTAAATAACCAGCGCCAAAATAGAGGTTCTTGGATAAATATTTGTTTGTAATTATCGAGAGTGAAATGCTTGGGGATAAAATTAAATTCACCATTAATAATCTCAGATAGGGGTTTAAATGATGCAGAAAATGCCCATAAAAAAGGAATTACGGTAATAATTCCATAAACTATGAGGAAGAGATATAAAAGAACTTTGAACCAGAAAAAGCCCAAGATTTTAGTCAAATTTTATAACCTCCGAAAAATTGCCTCTGAATTAATGTGAGGATAATAATTACAGATGCTAGTAAAAAAGCGATCGCTGCTCCATATCCCATTTGTAAATTACGAAATACGGTTTGATAAATTAGCAAGACTAAAGTGAGAGTAGCGTTATTTGGTCCACCAGTTCCTCCAGAAAATATATAAGATTGATCAAATAATTGAAAAGTCCCAATTATCCCCATAGCTATTACAAAGAAAGTTACAGGTTGTAATAAAGGCAAAGTAATATAAATAAACCGTTCCCAACTATTAGCCCCATCAAGTTCTGCTGCTTCATAAAGAGTTTGGGGAATATCCTGTAAAGCCGCTAAATAAATCACCATAAAAAATGGTGCTGTTGACCAAATATTCATGATCATAATTCCTTTGAGGGCAACAGATGGATCTCCCAACCAGTTATAAATAGGCAGTTTTAGAAAAGCCAAAAAATTATTTAGTAGTCCATTAGTATTGTAAATCCACATAAAAATTAGTGTCAATACTGCTGAAGATGTAACTGTTGGTAAAAAGTAAAGAATCCGCCACAAATTTTTACCGCGAATGCCAGAATTGAGAGTTACAGCTAAAGTTAAAGCTAAAATAGTTTGAGTGGGAACGACAAAAACCACATATTCTGCGGTATTTTTTAGAGCAATTTTTACTCTTTCATCTGTTAGCAATCTTTGAAAATTACCCAAACCAAAAAAACGGTAATTAATTCCTCCTAGCATTTGTACTTTGTGTAAGGAAAGAAATACAGCATAGAGAATAGGCAAAATTATAAATGTGCCTAAAATTAAAAGACTGGGAATTATGAATAAATAAGCTGTAAAATTTTCTCTGGTCTGCCTATTTCTCAACATTACATATCAGCCTTAATTTGCTGGTTTGCTGCATTTTGTGCCTTTAACATTGCCTGTTTTAATGATTGTTGTCCTAGCAAAACACTAATAAACTGGTTATCAAAATTGTTGATAATTGCGGTGGGATACTTACCTAATTGCCAGGGTGTAGCATAATCAATTCCTGCTACTAATGGTGATCTTAGAGGGTCTTGATCATAACCTAATTGTTGGGCTACTGATTTACGGGTTGGTAATGCAAATCCTGTTCCTGTCCATTTTTTCATGCCTTCTTTACCTGTCAAATAGGAAATGAGTTCCCAAGCCTGGGCTTTATGGGGTGCTTGTTTATTCATGCAGTATGCAACAGTAAAAACCATTGTTGCTTTTTTATGATTAATTTTAGGTATCTCTGCTGTAGAAAATTTTAGTTTGGGAAAAGTTTCTTGTAAATAAGGAATTGCCCAATTACCCTCAATTACCATTGCTACTTTGTTTTGTCCAAACATTTCACTGCCAGAATTTGTGCCTACATCAGATTTTTGAGCAGAGGAACGATCTTTTTGATATTGGTTAATGACTAATTCTAAACCCTGCAAACCTGCATCATTAGCGAAGGTAGCATAACCATTTTTATCAACAATTTCTCCTCCAAATGCTGTAATTTTGTATGCCTGACGTGCTAATTCAGGAATTTCTCCAAAGCCATATTTATTGAGTTTGCCTGTTAACTGTTGGGAATAGCTGCGTAGTTGTTCCCATGTTTTTGGCGGACTAGTTAAACCAACTTGATTAAATGCTTTTTGATTATAAAATAGGGCTAAAGTCGAATAGTCTTTAGGTAGCCCATAAATATGATTTTGGTATGTAAAATTTTTGAGTAGATTTGGTTCTATGTCTGTAATGTCAAATTTGGGGTTAATGTAATTATCAAGGGGTTCTAGGACATTCTGAGCCATTAAAAAAGGGGCTTCCAGTGCATCGAGATAAAATACATCTGGGGCTGCTTCTCCTATTAAACGGGTTTTAATTACATCCATATATTGATCGGCGATCGCTTCATATTTGACTTTGATCTGTGGATGTTGTTTTTCAAAGTCTTGAATTACCTGTTTTAAAAGTTTTTGTTCCAGGGGATTACCTGTCCAACCACTGAGTTTAACGGTTATGAATGGGGGTGGTTTTGGTAATAGCAAATTGTGAAAGCTAATAATAGCGATCGCTATTATTATTACCAATCCTAAAAAGTTAAATAATCTTTTTTTGATAGGGAATTGTAACTTAGTAATCACAGTTTAATTCAGATTAATTTAAAATTGATTTTTCTACTAACTTAGTTGAAAAGTTGGTATAGATCATCTCTCTAAAGGCTAGGCTTTAGATATTGGTTGAAAAAAATTTTATTTTAACGATTTTAGCGATTTTAGCCAAGATACCCTCAAAGTCGAGTTTCCTGATATCATGATTTAAAAACAATGCGGAACATAGATTTTTACGAATAATTGACAAGTTATCATCTGTTAACTCCAGGGTATTTGACTAAAATATTTGTATCTGTGTTTTGAAAATTTAGTTTCCCCCTAGCCATGTCCAGTCTAAAATTGGCAGTGCCTTCAGCGAGCATAGCGATCGCCCGTCTAGTAAATACCGGCACAGACAACTTCGCTATTTGGGTCCTAAAAGCCCCCTATCCCAGTGGCTACGTTCTCCGTGATTGTGTCTTCTCCGCTGAACTTAATCAAATTTGGCAAGAATGGCAGCAAATGTTTACCAGTCATAGTCCTTTAGACATTACTTCCCGTTTACCTTCTACAGCAGTTAATACCTTAACCTTAGTAGAGACGCTTCCTGAAGCATCTATACATTCACCGACGGAAAATCCAAGTAAAAGTCCTTACAGTAGTCGCCTGATGCAATCCTTGGGTGTCAATTTATGGCGATGGGTATTTGATGGGCTAATTTTGAGTTGTTGGGAACGTAGTCGGGGTATGGCTATGGGTCAACGGACTCAATTACGCTTTCGTTTAGAAATTCGTGATCCTGATCTAATTGCCCTACCTTGGGAAATTATGCAGCCACAACCTGGACAATCAGCCATATCACTTTCCCCAGATATTTTATTTAGTCGTACTATCAGTGAAGTTGAACCCTTGCCAGAATTGCGAACAGACCAAGCTATAAATATTCTCTTGGTCTTAGGAGATGATCATAAATTACAACTTGATCAGGAGGCATCTTTACTGAAAAAGATTTTATTAGAAGGTCGTCCTCTGGGCAAAACTATCACCGATGCACCTTGTACAGTAAAAACTCTGGTTAAACCCACTAAAACAGAATTAATTCAGGAGTTAGAAACTAAAGCTTATAATGTGTTCTTTTATGCTGGACATGGACTACCAGATCCAGATGGAGGCTCATTATTTTTAACAAATGAACTGAAAATTAATGGCATAGAATTAGCTCAAGTCTTAACTCGGACAGGTATAAAACTGGGAGTTTTTAACGCTTGCTGGGGAGCCAGACCAGCCGCAATTCATCATCAGGCAATACCTGCTAGTAGTTTAGCTGAGGTGCTAATTCGTCATGGTGTCCCCGCTGTATTGGGAATGCGTGATGAAATTGCTGATGCCGAGTCGCAAAGTTTTATTCAAACTTTTGCCGCCAGCTTACGATCATGCAAATTAATTGATCAAGCCGTAGCAGCAGCTAGACAAGAACTGTTAACACTGTACAAATTTAATCAACCAGCCTGGACATTACCAGTCCTGTACCTGCATCCTGATTTTGATGGAGAACTGATTAAAAGTCTAGATCAAGGAATTACAAAACTACCAGATATGACCAGTTCGGGCATTCCTACCTCTGTAAATACTGCTTATTTGCGGTCTTTAGAGCAGCCATCATCTCCACCGAGTGGTAAAATTTGGTTATTACGTCCTGGAGTGACCCGAATCGGTCGCACGAAAGATAATGATATTGTCATGCCCGAAATTTACATTTCTAAACGCCACGCGGAAATTTTATGCCGGAATACTCTGCATGGAACTACACTAATGACTAATTATTACCTACAAGACTTATCTACCTACGGAACTACCTGGTATTTAAGCCCCAATGGTTGGCAACAAATCCTGCGGGAAGAAGTGCCTTTAACATCGGGAATGCAGTTAATGTTTGGGAGTTCTCAAATTGGAATTTGGGAGTTTATTCGAGAAGAACACAGTTAACACAGACGTTGGCACGTCCCTACTGTATAAAAATACTGGAGTCAATTATTTTATGGAAATCCAACTTTTCAACTTGTAGCTGTCAACAAGGGTAATAAATTAAGGGATAAAAAAATGAACCCCCACATTAATGAATTTAATGCTTTGAATCATATCTCATCGAATTTAGATTGGGAATTTATGGAAACACTACTAGAACCGGAAGATGCTACCTATCCTTGGAATGTAGCTGATGAATCTTCAGTAGCTTATTTCCAGCATCTAGAATTACAGTTTGATTTGTTAGATTTCCCAGAAGCAGAACTGATTACCAGTGCTAATAATTTCTATCAAAATCTAGATATGATTTGGGATCAAGTTACTGTTATTCAAGAAAACAACAGCAGTAAAAATACCATTAATTATTTGCAGGTAATTTTGCAAAATGCTTTTTCGACTATCCCCGGAGTTATACTTACTACTATTGCCGAAAAAGCTGCCGAAGTTTTCATTTTTGAAGAATCAGTTAGTGAAAAACTGGTAAAATGTGTACAAGCTTTACTACCCAGTTGGGAAACAGATGATCTGTTAGTTTTAGCTCGTCCTTTTGCTTACTCAATGCGAAGTAGTGAACCACAGACTTTAGCATCTATAATTAGGGATTTTGAACATCGAGATTGGGCAAATTTATCAGAAATAGAACAGGCAAAAATTACTTTAGTTATTGCTAATTATGCTCTTGGGCATCTCTCGCAATCTGATTCTCAAATCTAGTTTTTACGACTTTCCCTGTTCTTTGCTATATTCTATTTTGGGTCAAGAAAACGGGTAGCAAAATTGTCTGATCTTGTTGGTGATAATACTCGTGCTTTGAGAATGGCCGCCATCAGAAAGGCATAAGATAAAACACCAACTACCACTAAGAAAAAAGCATTGATAGAACCCGTTGCATTCCATAAAGCGTGAAGCGCGGAAGCGCTCAAATAACCGACAGTGAGGATTTGCTTGCCTTTGGGGGGTTTTAACACAGCCAAACCCACAAAATAGCCCAAATAACCACTGTAAGCCATGTGTCCAGCCACAGAACCTAAAATCCGGGGAATAAGTAGCTGTAAACCCACTGATTGACCAGAATTTTGAGAAATTAAGGGTACATATTGACCGAGGGTTTCCAGCAAAGTAAAACCCACAGCGGAGGCTGTACCCAGAAGAATACCATCTAAAGGCTCCCAAACCCCAATTCGTTCTCGCCAGGGTGATGGGAGAAAATTCCCTAGCCAATATGCCCCTAAGACTGGTAATATTTTTAGTAGCTCCTCCATTAACCCTGCACCAAAAAACATCCGCACTAATAATTCAGTGAAGGTAATCCCATTTTGAGATGCAGTATCCAATGTTCCAGGTAGAATATTACGGAATATTTTAATGAACAAATCTAACAGGGGACTTAGGAGAATTAATATTGTAGTCAGTGCCGCTCCCATGAGTACCCACCAAGGCTTAGACTTACCACATAATTGATAAACAAAGTAGTAAGCAGCAAAAGCGATATAAGATCCGACAATTACTTGATTAGCTTGTATATGGCCTACTGTAGCAAACATTAACACTACAAAGATTACTGTCAAGATTCCAGGGATTAGGTAAGCCTTGCGGGTAAGATCCTTACCAGTAGAGATAATTGGAAATAATTGTGTAAAGCTAACAGAGTCTGGTTTTGATGATAGATGTTGGTAATTGACAGATGATAATACTGTCGCATTATTAACATTTATCATTGTCCTTTGAGTAATTACCTCATACTCAAAAATAAATTGTGGTCCATCAGCACCGAGGGAAATGCGATCGCCTATATGTAATTCTTGACACCCTTTTAAGTGTTCTCCGTTTAAAAAAGTGCCATTGGCGCTATTCAAATCACAAATTACCCAACTATAACCGCTGTTGGTCGCTAAAGAAAGGGGACGAACTACCGCATGACGACGAGATACCATCCGGTATATCATGGCATCCAAGACAATTTGGCAGGTGGGGTCACGTCCAATTACCATTTCTTTTTCAGGAAGCAATAAGTAGCGAGATGCTGACTCGGAAACTTCGACCTTGCTGGACACCAACCGCAGGAATGCATTCTGCCTTGCGTTTTTGCCTGTCATCGAGTTATTGAGTATATCTAAACAAATTCTATGGCTAACGCCACGCTATCAAATTTTGTGGTAGTAGATTTAATTTTAGCCATGGTCACGGCTGCACCATTTCTAAGTATACTATAGCTTTACCTGCTGTTACCTCCATTCAAAATACAAAATTCCTGAAGAAATGATAATATCCCGCTTCTATCACTTTCCCAGTATAATCAATAAAAGAATCAGAAAATATGTAGATAGATTATAGGTAATCTTTATAGATTGAGAGCATCGGTAAAATATGGCTTTCGGCAATGTAAAAAAGTTATTTTAGGGCTTGAAATTCTCAACTATTTTTTGTACAATATTTTTATATAAGATCTGCTTGGGCTTTTTTTGAGAAAAAACTTAATTGTCATCAATGAGTTTTAAAGAAATATTATACTAGTATCTTCAAATCTGATCAAGGTTGTGGATGTAGTGGGTAATTATGAATTACCCATAACCGATTGTACTGCATTTAATTTGTATAATTCTTGCGGGGAAGATGCCAGCACCACAAGAAATAACAATATCAGGATTATTGGATTTAGCTGCGTAACAGCTTATTGTGCTAAAAATCTAGCTAATAACTCCTCACGAGATGATTTTAGAAGTAACGGGGTAAATTCTTCTCTACTCATGGCAATCAGGGGGTTAATAATTCTTGTCAATTCGGCATCAACTTCACCAAAACGCACTTGTAAAATACTCTCAATGATAGCGCGTCTTTCCCTTTCTACACCAGTCCTAAGTCCTTCCTGTTGTCCTTCTTGTCGTCCCTCTTCTCGTCCTTCTTGTCGTCCTTCTTGGAGTCCTTGTTTTCTCAGTTCTTCTAATTGTTGTTGATACATTTGGGATAATTTCATAATTAACTCCTGATCATCTTGATCAATATCTTGTTCTTGACGCTGACGTGCCGATAACACAGCAATTAGGTTATGTACTAATTCTATGACATCTGCCAGAAATGGACTGTTATTTGTCAGTGTTTCCAATTCTTCCACTGCTTGTCTTTGTACTTTCCCCCTCCCTAATATCCGTAAAAACAGGGTTTCGGGTGTACTGGGTAATTGATGAATACTCACAATGACGGTTTTAAATCCTTTACCAAAAAGGTAAATCCCCTTACCCCAGTTTTCTTCATCCAAACTAGCATTAAAGCTATCGAGGATTTCTACTGATACCGTAGGAGTCAAAATCCACAAATTAGCTAATTCGGATTCATTTATTCGTGTATCATTGCGTTTAGCTTGACGTTCAACCTGGGAATGAATGTCAAATAATTTACCCATACAACTGCGGATTTCACTTTTACCCACAGCATTGCGAAATGGTTCAAATACCGCATAATTAGCCGCCATTTTCCCTAATACGCCTAATGTTGCTAGGTTGGTGGGTGGGGAAGAGGGGATAAATAATACGTCAACTTGTCTAACTTCTGCGGTGATATCTTTACTGGTTTCTACTTGTCCATAAGGTGTTAATAGTTCTGTTAGATATTGTTTAGCAAATTGATCATGTATAAAGCGAGTCATTTATTTTGACTTTAATTAGTAGATATGGGTTATATAGCAATCCTAAATGAAATGTGAACATCTCTTATTTTCCTACCTCTGTGTCCTCTGTGTCTCTGTGGTTCGTTAAAAAAACTTAGTTTCATGCTTCAACCCAACCTACAGACTATTTTTTGTAGGTCGGGTTAAGGGACAGAGCAACCGGACGTTCATGTTGGGTTTCATGCTTCAACCCAACCTACAATACTAAAACTCACAAATAGACTCTGGTTGCAGGGGACATTGTTTAGAGACAAGTGGATTTCCCTCAAGGTCAAGCCAAGTCAAATTAGTCAGATTAGACAAAGGTTTGATATCGCTGATTTGATTTCCCGTAAGGGAAAGGAAAGTCAAATTAGTCAGATTAGACAAAGGTTTGATATCGCTAATTTGATTTCCCTCAAGGGAAAGATAAGTCAAATTAGTCAGATTAGACAAAGGTTTGATATCGCTAATTTGATTTTGCGGAAGGTAAAGCCAAGTCAAATTAGTCAGATTAGACAAAGGTTTGATATCGCTGATTTGATTTCCCCCAAGGTTAAGAGAAGTCAAATTAGTCAGATTAGACAAAGGTTTGATATCGCTGATTTGATTTCCCACAAGGAAAAGAGAAGTCAATTTAGTCAGATTAGACAAAGGTTTGATATCGCTGATTTGATTTTCGCTAAGGTTAAGAGAAGTCAATTTAGTCAGATTAGACAAAGGTTTGATATCGCTAATTTGATTTTTCCAAAGGGAAAGAGAAGTCAAATTAGTCAGATTAGACAAAGGTTTGATATCGCTAATTTGATTTTTCCAAAGGGAAAGAGAAGTCAATTTAGTCAGCGTTTGATTAGCTTGACCACAATTTTGGGTTTTAGCAACTCGTAGTAATGCTTCTACCGTTCTTCTTGTCTGTTGAGATAAATTGGCTTTTTGTTGACACCATTCTGTAAAAGTTTGAGCAATCAAATAACCTGACCACTTTTCCGTCGGTATTCCCTGAACACCATCTCTTGCTAACGCTGATTCACTTATGCCAAATTCAGCCTTACCATAAATACCAATTACTTCCCCCTGGTCGTTTAATATTGGTCCCCCACTCATCCCCGGTCTTGGACTCCCACTCAAAAATAAATCATATCCCAGATTTTCTCCCCTTCCTCTAGCTGTGATTTGGGATGTTAAAAAGAAGTAATTTCGCTGTTGACTATTAGAAATAGAGGGAATAGGAAATCCAGAATTATGTACCGTTTCTCCCTCTTTAACTGTCCGAGAATCAGCAATTTTAGCAATAGGATAATTTTTAGAACTGGTAAATTTGACCAAAGCTAAATCTAATTTTCCCACATTTTGAGACCGTTCAATGCGGTATTTTTCCCCGTCATAAGTGATAATGTCATAAACTCCTGGGTTTTTAATTACATGATAGGCTGTCAGGACAGTATAAGTATTACCATCTTTGTCAATAATTACTCCTGAACCTTTACCATCTAGTCCTCCAATCATGACAGTGATTTGTTTAGCGATATCATTAACTTCTACAGGAGTTAAAGCAAATACGGTCTGGTATTGTACTAAAGCTAGGGTTGTTGTCCCTAGAATTACGCCTAATCCCTGGGAAAATTTCATAGTTTTTTGTCTGTTATAATTGTCTTTTATAATACTATATTTTATAATACACTTTCTTTCCACTTTACGCAAAGGCGCGAAGTTTTAAAAGTTTTCAGGAATTAATTTAACTTTGACTTATCAATGCCTTGTCCATTTTCTGTAGGTTGGGTTAAGCGACAGCGCAACCCAACGCTCATGTTGGGTTTCATACTTCAACCCAACCTACAAATCTAGGTTTTTATGTGTAGTGTTTGGTTTCATGCTTCAACCCAACCTACAAATCTTATACATCTGAATATATCCAATAAGTTATTTAAATCATTCTTTACCAAAAAAGCACAAGTACCGTATATTCTCAATAATCCTGAGAATTTTCTCAATAAGCTGACGAAAAAAGTTAATTTCAGGGCTTGAAATTCTCAACTATTTTTTGTACAATATTTTTATATAAAATCTGCTTGGGCTTTTTTTGAGAAAAGGACTTACAGCAGACTTAAACCTGTTTATATATTCTATTTTTTGTCTCCCGCAAAAGTACAAAAATTAAAACTTGCTTTTGTCCATCAATAATTGCTTGGCTGTTTCTAAAGAAATACCCCAACTATATTGACTTATTTGTTCTCGCTGTGCGTCCGTCGGATAAGAACCATCTTTAAAAACATAGGGGTCTCCCCAAATTGGGTTAGCATGAAGTCCATTAATTCCCACTAGTTCCCCCGCGCTATTTAATAGGGGTCCTCCACTCATCCCTTTTTCTATATCATTGGTAAAGCCAATTTGGTATCCTCCCTCTAGAGCTTTATCTAGCACCAGTTGAATTTTACCAGGTTTAATTACAAACTCTCCAGATTTGCTTTTGCTATTTTTGAGGGGAAACCCTGCGGACATTACCCAAGCTCCAATGGTGGCTTGTTGATTTGATTTGGTAGCAATCCTGTATTCTGAGTCAGCTACAAATTCTAATAAGGCTAAATCATTTCCCCTCAGTTGTTTTTTTTGCACCACAGGGTTAGCATGGTGAATTTTTCCGTCGGGAGTTTGAATGGAGTAGGGAGCTTCACCACCTTGTAAAACGTGATTATTGGTAATTACTCCATAGGTTAAGTTATCTATATACAATATAATACCAGAACCTAATAAGCGATCGCGTTTAGTTATTGGTCTACCCAAAATTTTAACGGTGATTAAGCGAGCTTCCTTTTCCACTTGTTCAATTTGTTGTTGATCACACTGAGAATTAACTATTGAAAAAGGGGGTTGTTGAACTGACGACACTGGAGTTACTAAAGTCCAAAGAGAACTAGCTAATGCAACAACAGCGCCCATTCCTATCCGCCAATTCATGGTTTTACCCCCATTATGGTTTACCATATCTGACCATTAATTACTTTATCAATGTCAATGCTGGCGGTGCCATCACGGTTGATTGTTGGTTTAATGTGTCCTTCTTGGTCGCCACTGAGGTAAACAGCCTCCCCACCTGCGCTTACGCGGGTATTTAATATTTGTTCGAGAACTTTATTAGGGTCACGATCCTTTGTCATAGTCAGTAAAATATTTTTCTTATTACAAGCTCCCTGATTACTTCCTAAGCCACAGATAACAGATTGACCGTTAACTGTTCCCGTTTTGAGAACTTTCAATTGACCTTTATCGTTAAGTTTTTGGAAACGATAAGAAACTTCTTGACAACGTTTTTGAGGTGTCAATGTACTACTAATCCAGCTAGTATCTGTCCAAACAATTAAGGCCAAGCTGCCTCTGGGGTGACGAACTACCGTTGCTGGATAGTTTTCACTCAAACCACAGACAAATTGACGCTCTTGAGCTTGACTGGGTTGATTATTGATGAGGTTGATACTCAAGGCTAAAACTAGACTGGTTAAAGGTGCTGATAGGTTACTTTTCATAAGTAAAGCTATAGGAAATCAGGTTATTAAGAGGGTTACAAAAAGCTGATGGAGTTAATTCTATGTTAATATAACTAGTTGTAAGTGTCAAGGAGAGGAGATTAAGTTTCTGTTTGTGTACCTCATAAACCACCTTCTAAAACAGGCTCTATATGGAAAGACCTAATCATTGTTTGTTCTACATCTTGGAGGAAGGGATCATAAAGTTTTTCTCCTGTTCGATAGGTGAGAATATAAACTTTTGAATCCCTAATAGTCCAAATTTCCATGGCTTTAAATCTGAAGTTATAAATTTGATCTTGGCCAGTATAAACTATTTGATATCCTTCTTGATTATCTAAGTCTCTCGATTTTTGTTCCAGGATTTTTACATCTTTAACCGATTTTTTAATTTGTTCGATAGCGGCCTGATTATAATCTAATATGGTCTGAGATTTTGGAATATATTCTACACTAATAAATAACCCCATGTCTAGATTTAAACTGGAAATATTAGGGAATATTTTAGCAATAGTTCCGCGGGTTAAGGGGCTAGATTGTTGTTTTTCGGCTTTCCAATCTTGAGGATATTTGATCTGAATTCCAAATTTTTTATCTTCAAATAATTTACCAGGAATGGTTTTAATACTTCCTTGGTAGTTTTGAATTTGATAGCGATACAAGGTTATGAAAACACCAGTAACAGTGAAAATAATTGCTGTTATCAATAAAACTTTAATAAATCGAGGTTGGAAAGTAGTAAAAACTATTGTTGGTTCAAGACTAGTATTATTAGTTTTATTGGTAGTAGTTGGTTCAATTTCTTTTTCTTGATCATGTTTCTTCAAAGCTTCTATTACTTCCCTTGCTGACTGAAATCTATGATAGGGAGTCTGTTGGAGCATACGCCTTAATATTTTACCCAAATGTTCACTAATATAGGGATATTTTCGCCAATTCCAAAGATTATTAACGTCACGGGAATCGTCTGGAAATTCACCTGTTAATAATTGCACACAAGAAGCAGCTAAAGCATATAAATCACTGGAATAATCAACTTTTTCCTTTTTGATTTGTTCTGGGGGAGCATAGGAAATAGTTCCAAACACTATAGATTTTTCTGTGGTGGAAATATCACCTTTAATTACTTGTTTAACTGCTCCAAAGTCAATTAAATAGAATTTGTTATTTTCTGCATTGGAGCGCACAATATTACTAGGTTTAATGTCCCGGTGAATAACATTGTGATTATGAATAAATTCTAAACTAGGTAAAATATTATTTAATAGAGCTAAAACTTTTGCTTCTGAAAAAAGTCCTTGTTGTTTTAATTCTTTACTTAGATCTTCCCCTTCGATATATTGTTGAACCAAATAATTAAACTCTTGCTGAGTATTTACTTGAGGGTCAGTTACAGTTAAGGAAAAATAATCATACAAGCAAGGAATGTTACCGCTTTTATCTCCTAAATCTTCCAGAACTTTAGCTTCTCTTTCAAAAGCTTTTTTAATCCCTTCAACAATTTCAGAAGAATGATTACCTTCAATTCTTAATCGCTTGATAACGCAAAGTCGGTCATTAAGTGTATTTAAATCAATAGCTAAAAAAGTATGTCCAAAACTTCCTTCTCCCAAAGGTCTGAGAAGTTGGTATTTTCCTCTGTTTCCAGTTAAGACTGGAGGTTGTTTGTCAATTTCTCTCATTTTCTTTCCCCTATCTAGCTGCGGAACGTATCTAATTTCCCAAGAATATAATAACAGTAATTGTGAACACTTTTCCAGCCTGGTAGAATAACAGCGATTTTAAATCACGACTACACAAACAAAACTCATCTGGGACTGACGGAAATCTAATTAAAAGCAGTAGCTAACTTATTCCAAAAACAAGAAAGAATTACTAATCACCAAGAGGTTATTAATATTATTAATAAATAAAAAACCCGACTTTTCAAAAAAGTCGGGGAGCTAGACATTTTAGATATTGTGTAAATTACAACCAAGTTGCAAAATCGTAAGCAAAATGAGAAAGTGATATTAGTTGAATGCGAGGATCATTTTTTCCAGTTTCCCTTTCTAATTGAGTATTATAACCCCAATCTGCGAGAAAAAGTTTTACATGATTTAAATCTGATTGTTGTTGAACTAATTGTAATGTTTTTAGTCTATCTTCAACAAACCATAAATTAACAGTTTGGGTATTTGCTTTCTGAATTAATTCCCGCAAAGTTGCATATTTGGGGCGTTTTACCTCTTTTCCAAAAATATTTTCTGGAGGTAAATTAACTCCCTCTTGTTCTAACAATTGCTTGACAAATCGACCTTCTTTAGTAGTGACAATACATAACTGAATTTCACTTTCAATAGTTATTTTAAGTCTTTCAATTACACCGGGATAAAATCTATGTAAACTTAACCAACCATCTAAATCTTTATGAATCCATTCATCTCGTAAATGATCTAATTTTGCAGAAATGTCTTTTGCTTCTAGATGATCTGCTGATAAAATTTGGAGAGTGATATTTGTCCATGATTGAAGAATTTCAAAATCAGAAAAACCTGTAATTAAAGCTTTAATTAAAACAGGCATTTCCCAACCAGTTTCAATTACAGGACGTAAACGATAGAATCTCAATGCTAAATCATCTGGTGGTGTATCATCGACCTGCGACCAAATTTGACAGTAAGTGTGCCATGCTACCTCAAAATATTCAATTAGTCCATCGCAAACCACTCCGTCAAAGTCTAAAGCCAAAATCGTGGGACTATTTGCTGTCATTGTTTTGAGGGTAAAAACTGCTTTTTTAGTTTACCGCACCTTGCTCTGGAGAATATGTAGCGATTAAACTCTGAAAAGATATTTTAAAAATTGACGGGGATTATAAACTGCTACTACACAAATAAAGTCCATCTAAATGAATTAATAAAAATCCAGGGTTTTACCTGTGTAGACCAGGTTTTTAACTGAGAGGAGAGAATAAAATTTAACTTTTCATTCCTCCTCTGAAATAAGAAATAAAAAAATAAAGTTTTTTTAAAGTTTTTTCAGTATTTTTATAGAAATGGAGCAAAATATTTATGTATCAATATAATCAATAATGTATCAGGATGTAAATAGGAGCATCAAAACCATGCAAATCACACTGATTTCCGAAAATAAACTGACACAAGAGCAGGAAAAACAAGTTTTTCCCCTACCAGTAGCTCTCGGACGAGATATAACTCAACTTCCTGCCGTCATTAATGGTGAAACAGTCTCCCCTGTAGTTTTATTAGATTCTAGTAAGCAAATTTCTCGGTTTCATGCTCAAATTACCTTAGAGAACAACGAGCTTTATGTAGAGGATAAAAGTGCTAATGGGACTGAACTGAACGGGGAAAAGCTAATTAAAGAACGTCGGGCTTTAAACAGTGGGGACAGACTGGGAATAGGTAACTACACCATTACCGTTGTCCCGGTTCGAGCTGAGGATGAGAATGCTACTATTGTACTTGAAAGTAAGTCCACAATTTTTAACCCCCAATCTGAGATTATTCCCGTATCTAGGGTGCGGAAGTCACTAGATTCTCAGTCGTCCATCATTTTTAACCCCTATACTGATGCTTTAGAAGAGCAAACTCCCGACGCTGTAACCATTCAAACAGCGGGTTTTCCGTATAATCTCAATTTTTGGAATGCAGAAAAGGTTTCCCTTGAGGCTATTCGTCGCAGTGGTGTTTTAGTCAGAGAAACAGAATATCTGGCCTGTGGGGGAGGAATGGGTAGTTTTGTTTGGGTGGATATGTTGAGAATTGCGGGAGTTAAACCAGAAAATATTAAAGTTTTGAGTGTTCAAGATAAACCTTATAAACGCTATGAAAGCTTACTGAAAAATTGTCAAATTCCCCGACATAAACGAATTCGTTCTGGTTCGGATTCCTGTCCTGATAATATTTGGGGGTGGCCAGGATATGCTTTAAGAGATACTTGGAAATCCTTTTTTTCTGGACAAGTTGCTGCAGCTTTAGGATTTTTGTGGCAAGTTTTTGCTGAACCTGTTTATGCAGATACCTACACCCCCCGTGGAAAAGATGTATTTGAGTCCATGGACCGGGAGAGCGATCGCATTAGTTGGGGTAAAATGTTAGAATATGGTAGTATTCGTAGTCTACGACAAACGGAAGATGGCCGTTATTGTATTGCATATTCTACTTCTCAGCAAGAAGACGGAAATCACCAATTTTTATTAGCTAAATATGTCCATCTCTGCACAGGTTATCCCGCAATTAAACTACTAGAAGACCTGGAAAAATATCGTCAGCAATATCCCGAAGAAACAGGAAATAAAAGAACTGTAGTTCAAGGTTATGAACCCCATGATCATATTTACCAACAATTAGAAAAAAAAGGCGGTACTATTGTTATTCGGGGGTCGGGAATTGTAGCCTCACAAATATTAGAAAGGTTGTATGAAGCCCGGAAAATGCAAGGTAATATTCAGATAATTCATTTAAACCGAGAACCCCGCAAAGGTAATCAATTTGAGGGAGCTAAACGCTACGTAGAAAATGATTGGGAATTTCAACCTTTTAACTGGCCAAAAGGAACTTGGGGAGGTGATATGCGGACAATATTAGAAACTGCTGACCCCTTAAGACGACGGGAATTATTACAGGGTTGGGGGGGAACAACCACAGCTAGTCGCAAAAAATGGCGCGACATTGTTCGTCAAGGAATAGCTCAAAAATGGTATGAAATTCGTTATGGTGTAGTCACCAAATTAGAACGTAATTCCCAAGGTCAAGTTATTACTCATGTAGTCACTAATAGGGGTCAACAAAACCTGACCGCTGATTTTGTTATTGATTGTACAGGCTTGATTTCTGACCCTTTAGAAAGTCCATTTTTAAAAGACTTAATCCTGCATTATGACTTAGATTTTAACCCAGAAGGACGTTTTCATGTAGAAAACAATTTTGAAATCAAAAAACTACGAAATGATCGTTCTCGCATATATGGGGCAGGAATTATCACTTTAGGCGGTCCCTACGCCCCTGTAGACACATTTTTAGGACTACAATATGCTGCCCATCGTTCTATGGAAGCATTGGCGGCTGCAAAGGCTCCAGGAGTCCGCTACATTGAGGGAATTTATTCCCTTTGGCAATGGCTAAAATGGGCATTGAATCAAAAACCTTAATTTACACATATTATAATAGGATAATAACATCATCATGACTCCAACTTTATTCGGACGCTGGCAAACACGAATTTTTTTGTTAGCAACAGTGGGAATGTTAGTTTCTCTGCTTTTTTATTGGGGATATTTAGGAATTGCCTCCAACTTAGTTTACTTTTGGGTTGTGTTTTATGTAGGTTTATTTGGCATTGCTTGGGATGTCTTGTATGATTTTCTGCAAAAATATCTCTGGGACCATGACTGGCCTGGGGTATTTCAATTTTATGCAGGGGTTATAGAAGGGGTATTTCTAGCTTTAATAATTGCCAATATCGGTTTACCTCATATTCCTAAAAGTGAATTTGATTTAATCAGATTTATTCAACATTATGGTTTAGTTTGGTTAGCAGTTTATTTATCTACTTGGGTAGTCATGCGGTTATTATTTCCCCGGTGGCGTTTTCGTGGTGGAGAATGGATTGGTAAATGGCCGAGAATTTCTTAGTGAGGAAACTTACCTCTCTTATTCCCCCCTTGCAAACCAGCGCGTTTTCATTCTCCAAAATTTAGCAGAAAAAAGAGCGAAACTTTTACTATTATTCGCTCTTTTTTCCGTTCATAATCTATAGAATAATTATTTTATTTTATCATTAGGTATTCCTTAATTATATTGAAAAATTGAAACATTAGTGATCTCTTTTTGATTTTATCAAGAAAAGATCACTTTTCTTTTCTTCTTTACCTCCGAGAATGAAAACGCCCTGCTCTGTTAGGGACTGGGGCTTCAAAGCCTCTCCCCGACGCGAAATAGGTTTACCAAAGGGGTTAAAAGTCCATTAAAACCAAAAATTTAACTTTAATTTATACATTTGAAGATATCTAATAAGTTATTTAAATCATTCTTCAACAAAAAAAACACTAGTACCCTATATTCTCATAATCTATTTACAAACCTGTTATAATTTAAAGAACAACTTAAACAGTAATGTGCCAGTTAACAGTTGAATTATTAGTTATTAAAAATGTCGTCTAAAATTACACTTACTATCACACAGGGTAAACTTTCTGGACAACAATATGTTTTTGCATCTCGTAGCACTTGCATTGTTGGCCGAAATGATGATTGCAACTTACAAATAGCAGATAAGGTTGACATGACTATTTCCCGCTATCACTGTTTACTAGATATTAATCCTCCAGATATCCGTGTGCGAGATTTAGGAAGTTTAAATGGTACATTTGTAAATGGTAAGAAAATTGGACAAAGACAAAAAGAGCAACCAGCAAAAGAAGCATTAAAATTAAACTTTCCCGAATATAATTTACAAGATGGTGATGAAATTAAGTTGGGTGATATTTTTTTTAAAATTGGTGTACAAGTAGAAACCGAATTAAACAAAACACCAGACTTAATCGTTGAAAAAGAAAATGATCAACCCACTTTTTCAACCATTGCTAAAAAGCTTCTGGATTTAGCTCAAAGTGGTAATATTAGTCTTCAAAGTATATCTGGATATAATTTAACAAAATCATTGGGGAAAAGTGAATTTGCAGAAGTGTTTTTAGCCAAGCATACTGAAAACAATGACTTAATTGCTCTTAAGATCATGTTACCAGCGGTTACTGATCAAATACAAAGGGTAGAAATGTTTCTGGGAGCAACAGAAAATATCAAGATGTTGCAACATCCCAATATCATACAATTGTTAGATTATGGCTTTGTGGAAAATATATTCTTTTTCAAAATGGAATATTTTTCAGCCGATAATCTTTGGGACTTTATGCAAAAATTAGGATGGCGTTTACCTATTGATGTTGCTCTGGATATAACTTTGCAAATTCTCGATGTTTTGATCTATGCCCATGAAATCGAACTTTCTTCTATTAAATCAATTGATGGAAAAATTACTAAAGGTAAAGGTTTATTTCATCAAGATCTAAAACCAAATGATATTTTTATCAGTAAAATTAACGATAAAATAGTCGTGAAAATAGGCGATTATGGTTTGTACAAAGCATTCGATTTAGCTGGGTTAAGTGGACAAACTTTAACAGGGACAAAAATAGGCACACCTGCATTTATGCCCCGTCAACAGGTACTAGATTTTCAAAACCAATCACCAGAAATTGATGTATGGGCAACTGCAGCTTGTTTATATAATATGTTGACGGGATATTTCCCACGTAATTTTATGGGTGATCCTTGGTTGTCTGTTTTACAAAATAACCCTGTTCCGATTCTTCAACGTAATAATAATATTCCCGAAAATTTAGCAAAGGTCATAGATTTAGCGTTGACAGAAAAACCGCAAATTTATTTTCAAACAGCAGCAGAATTTAAACAGGCATTGTTAGAGTGTATGTGAATTATTGAATTATCAAGGGAAGAAATTATGAGTGCATTACCAACAATGCAAAAACTAGCATCTCAATTGATTACACCAGAAAATTTTCAAGCCTATGGACAAGTAATATATGCAATTGGAGATAGGAACATTTTTGATCAAGAAGACGCACAATTAAATTTACAAAATGGTAGTCCCCGTTTTTATATTATGCGGTTACAGGAAAAAGGCCGAAAATTTCACCAAATTACTCGTCATATCAAATGTACCCAATGTTTAGGTTCTTTAGATGGTAAAGACTGGTTAATGGCAGTTTGTCCACCTAATAATGATCTGCATAAACCTGTATTATCAGAACTTGCGGCTTTTCAGATTCCGGGAAATTGTTTTATTAACTTAAGTGTGGGAACTTGGCACGCAGGTCCATATTTTGATCATGAGTTTGTAGATTTTTATAATTTAGAATTAAGTGATACAAATATAGTAGATCATTTCAGCTATAATTTTCTCAAAAGTGATAATTTAGCCTTTGAGATAATTTAATTAGCTTCATATTTGCACCACGCCAATTATTCCTGTAACTTTAAAGGTAAAATACGTTAAAATTCAATCAGAGTAAGTATTTACTGCTGAAATATACCCATGCTAGAAACTCTAGAAACCCGAATTTACGAACTTGAACAACTTGCTAACATCCTTGTTGCTAACCAACTTACTCACCTGAGTATTGTTAGTATTGCCATTATTTTTGCGGCTGGCTTGCTTACCAGCCTCACTCCTTGTATGCTGTCCATGCTGCCTATTACCATTGGCTATATTGGCGGTTATGAAGCTAAAACTCGCTTACAAGCAGCAGCCCAATCAACTTGGTTTGCGTTGGGATTAGCAACTACATTAGCAGGAATGGGAATCGTAGCAGGTTTAGTTGGTAAAGTTTATGGACAGATAGGAATTGGTTTACCAATCATTGTCAGTATTATCGCTATTATAATGGGGCTGAATTTATTAGAAGCATTACCCATACAATTTCCTTCTTTAAAGGAAACAAATTGGATTTCTCAAGATTTACCTCCCGGAGTGCGTTCATACTCTATTGGGTTAACATTTGGCTTAGTTGCTTCTCCTTGTAGCACACCAGTTTTAGCCAGTTTATTAGGTTGGGTTGCTAATACCCAAGATTTAATTTTAGGTGCTGTTTTACTACTTGCTTACACAGCCGGATATGTAACTCCATTAATTTTAGCAGGTACTTTTACTGCTAGTATTAAAAAACTATTAGAATTGCGTCGTTGGTCTGGCTGGATAAATCCTGTTAGCGGGGTATTATTAGTAGGATTTGGTGTTTTTTCTTTACTTTCTCGCATCCCTTTTGACAGTTTTTAGGCATGACTTTAGATAATACAACATCTACAGAATTAAGTTGGTGGTTAATACCTGGGCGATTTATCCGCAGGGAGATTTTGCCTATATTAACTGATTTACGGTTGGCAATTATCCTATTATTAGCAATTGCTATATTTAGTGTTAGTGGTACGGTAATTGAGCAGGGACAATCACCTGCATTTTACCAGTCTAATTACCCAGAACATCCGGCTTTATTTGGTTTCCTATCTTGGAAAGTTATTCAAGTTGTTGGATTAGATCATGTATATAGAACTTGGTGGTTTTTAGGTTTATTAGTTTTATTTGGAACTAGTTTAACAGCTTGTACCTTTACTCGTCAATTACCAGCCCTCAAGGCTGCTCAAAAGTGGAAATATTACGAAGAACCTCGCAATTTTAAAAAATTAGCCTTGAGTGCTGAATTAGAGGGTATTTCTTTACCAACAATTACACCTATTTTACAGCAGAAAAGTTATCAAATTTTCCAAGAGAAAGATGATATTCTTTATGCTCGTAAAGGTATTATTGGCAAGATTGGTCCAATCATTGTTCACATTGGTATTGTGGCTATTTTATTGGGTGGAATTTGGGGAGCAATGACGGGATTTATGGCTCAAGAAATGATTTCTAGTGGCGATACATTCCAGGTAAAAAATATTGTTGATGCTGGTGCTTGGTCTTCTCAGGATGTGTTAAAAGATTGGTCTGTGCGTGTCAATCGTTTTTGGATTGATTACACACCAACAGGAGGAATTGACCAATTTTATTCAGATATGTCTGTGTTGGATAATGATGGCAAAGAAGTTAATCATGAGAAGATTTATGTTAACAAACCTCTGCGTTATCATGGTGTAGTTTTCTATCAAACAGATTGGGGAATTTCCAGTGTTCGGGTCAGATTAAATAAAAGTCCAATTTTCCAATTACCAATGGCACAATTAGACACCAAAGGTAGAGGGAGACTTTGGGGAACTTGGATTCCTACCAAACCTGATTTAAGTGAGGGTGTTTCCCTATTAGCTAAAGATTTGCAAGGTATGGTATTAATTTATGATGGCCAAGGTAAATTAATTAATACTGTGCGTGCGGGAATGTCTATCCCTGTGAATGGGGTAAATTTACAAGTTCTTGATGTCATGGGTAGCACTGGGTTACAAATCAAATTTGATCCTGGTATTCCTATTGTTTATACTGGCTTTGCTTTATTAATGTTAGGCGTGGTCATGAGTTATTTTTCCCATTCTCAAATTTGGGCTTTACAAAAAGGCGAAACTTTATATATTGGTGGAAAAACTAACCGCGCTCAAGTTGCATTTGAACAAGAGATTTTGGGAATTTTAGATCAACTTAGTGCCGTCAAAAAGCCCTAAATTTAAGATCCCCAACTTTTCTAAGAAGTCGGGGATATAAGATTTAATTAAACTGGGGTGAGCATTTCTGACCGCATTTGTGCAATTAATTTATCTAAATTACCTGTATTTAACCGATAACTTAAAGGGTGAACAATTAACCGGGCTGTACTTTCATACAAAGTCGCAATTTCAATTAAACCATTTTCTTTTAAAGTCTTTCCCGTCGAAACTATATCAACAATTGCTTCTGACATTCCCGTAATTGGACCTAATTCCACAGAACCATATAAAGGGACAATTTCTATTGGTAAATCCAAATTTTGGAAATATTCTCGCGCACAATTTACATATTTAGAAGCAACTCGACCATGGGCAGGTAAATCTAAAGGAGATTTGTAGGAACTGGTAGCTTTTACAGCTACAGACATCCGACAATATCCAAATTTTAAATCCACTAATTGGGCAACTTGTGGCTGTTTTTCTCTGAGGACATCGTAACCCACAATTCCCAATTGTGCCTGACCATATTCTACATAAACAGGCACATCTTGTGCTCGGACTAACAAGGCTTTTGCCTGTCCACTAGGATCAGAAATTTGCAATTGGCGGTTTCCTGATTCTAAGAAAGCACTAAAATCTAATCCTACAGATTGTAATATGCCAAGACTAGGTTTCAGTAGTTCCCCTTTTGGTATTGCAACAGTTAACATTGTTTTTTTGGTATTCTTAATGTGTTTGCAGTTCACTATATTGAGAATATATCTATATTGCTCACTAAGAACGTCATGAAAATTTTATTAGTTGATGATGAAGTCGAACTAACTGACCCTTTAAGTCGTCTGTTAACCCGTGAAGGTTATAGTGTAGATGCTACTTATGATGGAATAAGTGGCAGCAATTTGGCAGAAATAGGTAGTTATGATTTACTGATTTTAGATTGGATGTTACCAGGAAAAACTGGTTTAGAGATTTGTCAGGAATTACGTCGTCAAGGGAAAAAAACTCCTGTGCTATTTCTAACTGCAAAAGATACACTTGATGACCGAGTACAGGGTTTAGACGCGGGTGCAGATGATTATTTAGTCAAACCTTTTGAATTGCGGGAATTATTGGCAAGAGTCCGGGCTTTGTTGCGTCGTACTAGTACCGAATCCCATACTGGGACAACGGGAAAGTTAGCTGTAGCGGATTTAGAACTGGATATAGAAAATCAAATAGTTTATCGTCACGGGAAAATTATTGAACTCTCTCAAAAAGAAAGTCAGTTATTACAATACTTTATGGAAAATGACGGACAATTACTGACTCATGCTCAAATTTTGCAGCATTTATGGCAGAATGAAGAACAACCTAATAGTAATGTTATTGCGGCTTTAATTCGTCTGTTACGTCGTAAGGTAGAAATAGGAGATAACACTCAACTTATTCATACTGTTTATGGTAAAGGCTATCGTTTTGGAATTATTGTACTTGAATAGGCCAGAATAAACCTAATAGTTAAAGTCGGTTTTAACCGACTTCTTCAAGAAGTCGGGGATCTAAATTTATCCAGAAATATGAACTACCAATTCTCTCACATTATTCTGTTGACGATGTTCCCAAACATAGATTCCTTGCCATGTTCCTAATACTAAATGACCACGATTAATAGGAATTTGTTCAGAAGTATGGGTTAAAACTGTGCGAATATGTCCTGGCATATCATCTGGTCCTTCAGAATTATGAATATAATAGTTTCCTTCTGGTACTATTTTGGCCATGAAATTAGCTAAATCAACTAATACATCAGGATCAGCATTTTCTTGAATTACTAAACTAGCTGAGGTGTGACGTAAAAATAAACTACAAAGCCCAGTTTCTATGCCAGATTCGGCAACAATGGCTTCAATTTTAGCAGTAATATTGTGAAATGATTTGCCCGTGGTGGAGACTCTTAATAATTTTTGGTAGTGGGTCATAATCCTCATGCTGTAAAGTCCCCAACTTCTTTTGCAATGATATCAATAAATAATGAATCAATGATAGAAGTTAGGGATATGAATACTTACAAATAATCTATCACGGCTTTGGCTATTGTTTCATTGCCATTTTTATTGATTACCTGTGTTTGTTTTGGAGGTTGGGGTGACTGATAAAGAAAATCCCAATCTCCTTGAAAAAATTCCGGTGCTGTGAGAATTTGATGATGGTTATAATCAGCAAGTCCTGCTAACATAAAAGCCGCTTCAGCAAAATCATCACGGGGAATAGTTACCACTGGTACTTCTAGTAGGGTAGCCTCTGAAAATGTTCCATAACCAGGTTTAGAGATAATTCTCCCACAAATCGGCATAAAATCTACAGGACGATATTGACGATTTGTAACTTTAATTAAGTTGGGTAAATCTGGGGCTAAAAAATCAAAAGTAATAAATTGCAAATCGGGAAATTTGCTAATATTAGCATAAGGAATTTCTTGCAAACCTAAACCACCAAATGTTAGTAAAATGGTTTTTTCTAAAGTTGTATTTATTTGCCAATTACTGCGTAATTCATCAGGAGAAAAATGGGGAGAACCACCTGTTAAACCGACATCTATAATATTTGTAAAAGCCGACATTGGTTCATGAAAAGGAAGACGAAATAAACGGTTAGACTTTCCATACCAATCGCTAATCCAATCAGCAATTTCTGTAAATTCTCCCCCCCAATCTCTATAGATAAAATCCCAACCAAAGTTACTAATCATCCAGCAAGGAATATCTGTAGCTTCAGCAAATCCAACCGCAAGAAAGGGAATATCTGCTAAAATTATATTCACGCGATTTTGACGAATAAAATTAACTTCTGAAGCAATTAAAGATTTGTAATTTTTCTTAATTTCTCGCAATTTCTCCAGAGTTGCTGGTTTATCCATTGTCAAACTATCAGCTTGAATTACACCTAAATCAAACGCCCGTTGACGTAAAATAAAATCACCTTCTATATAAGATTCTAATAACCAGCGCGGTGCGGTAGTAACTATAATTAATAACACTTCAGGACATAATTTTTGAATGGTATTAGCTATGGAAGCTGTGCGGGTAGCATGACCAAAACCGTGATTGGTAATGGCTATGTATATAATTGGTCTTTTCATGATTTAAAACAAGGTTAAAAAGAGTATTAGGCGATTGGAAATCGCTACTATATAAGCAAAGTCCGCCGTCGCGGACTAATATAATTTAACCCATAAAGGTGGGTTTTGTCTGTGTAGCCGCGACTTCTAGTCGCCCATTTCTCTAAAATTTGATACTGCTGTGATTAATTCATCAATCTCTGATTCTAATGTTAAGTAATGAACGCTAACGCGAATACAGTTAGGTTGAGAAATTGTTCTGGTTAAAATCTGTTGTGATTCTAGATATTGCACTAATTTAATACTAGTTTGATTCGTTAATTGAAAAGAGACTAACCCGCTTTCTGGAGGAGAATTTTTCAAACATTTAACATTAGATAAAGAGGTTAATTTTTGCCAAAGATATTGACTATTTTTGCAAATTTGCTCATATCTTTTCTCTGCTGTTCCCCACTGTTCATGAATTGTAATTGCTGCTTTTAAACCTATATATAATGGTGTTGATAAAGTAGAAACTTCATATCTGCGCCCATCTGGTTGCCAACCCGTCGGTTCAGCTTGACTATTAGTAGTAACTCCATTTAAACCAATAAACGTAGGATGCAAATTTTCCCTAGTTTCGGGACGGACATATAAACCACCCACACCAGCAGGACCACATAACCATTTGTGACCAGTAAAGGCATAAAAATCTACACCCAACGCGGTTAAATCTACGGGGAGAACACCCACTGATTGAGCCGCGTCTATCAACAGCAGAGAATTATTGCTTCTGCATAGTTCTACAATTTTGTCAATAGGTAAAACTTGACCGGTATTCCATAAAACATGACTTAAAACCACTAAACGGGTACGAGGACGAATATTCTCAGCAATAATACTGATAGGATCTCCCTCATTTAAAGTAGCCATTAAGGGACAGGTAGTAACTTCTATCGCCAATCTACGGGCAATTTCCTGGGCAGTAGCAATGACTCCAGGGTGTTCGCAGTCAGAAAGAAGAAGATGATCACCGGGTTGCCAATTAATACCCCACATAGCGATATTACAACCTATGGTAACATTACCAGTGAGAGTGATTGTGTTAGATGGTATATTTAATGTGAATGCGATCGCTTCTCGGCTGGCTTGTATTTGCGGTGATATCCAACCATAGGCCGCATTACCAAAAGGACCGAGATGTTGAATATGTGCCTGAGATTGGGTAATAGCATCCATAGCCCCTTGAGGCATTGGACCCTGTCCCCCGTAATTAAAATAAATTTTATTACTTAAAGCGGGAAATTGGGCACGATGGTGATGTAATTTATTCATAAAATCAACTAGGTTTGTGGTTTTTATCTAATTCATTGATATATACTTTTATCAATAAATAATCAACATCAAATTCTACATCAAAAACTATGAATTGGTGGCAACGACTTAACAAAAATCCTTTAGCACGATCTGGGGCAATTGTCCTCTTCTGCTTCTATTTAGCCGTAATTGGTGCTGATTTTATCGCTCCTTATAACCCTTATGATTCACAACCGAACGGTTCACTACTTCCACCGACTCAGATTCATTGGGTATCTCAATCAGGGCAGTTTATTGGACCCCACGTATATCCTACAACACAAGGCGATACTAACTTAGAAACTGGGGAAAGAAAAATAATTATAGATCAGACAAAACCTTCACCATTACGATTATTTGTGACTGGGACAAAATATCAATTATTTAATTTGAGTATTTCCCTACCTCCAAAATGGCAGGAACTCACAATTATTCCTGGTATTTCCTTAAATTGGCATTTATTTGGGGTTATTGGTGACGCAAAATTTAATATTTTGGGAACAGACGAACAAGGACGCGACCAATTTAGTCGCTTGTTACATGGTGGTCGAATTAGTATGTTTATTGGTATTTTCGGGATTATCATTACCTATCCATTGGCATTGCTTATTGGTGGCATTTCCGGCTATTTTGGCGGAATAATTGATAGTATCATCATGCGTTTAGCAGAAGTCTTGATGACCTTTCCGAGTATTTATTTATTAGTAGCATTATCAAGTATTTTGAGTCCAAAATTAACCAGCACTCAGCGATTTTTATTAATCATTATCATCACTTCTGTAATTAGTTGGGCAGGTTTAGCGAGGATAATTCGCGGACAGGTATTATCAATCAAAGAACTCGAATTTGTGCAAGCAGCAAGGGTAATGGGTGGTAATCCTATTTATATTATTGTTCGTCATGTTTTACCACAAACTACAACTTATATCATTATTTCTGCTACTTTGACAATTCCTAGTTTTATTGGTGCGGAAGCAGTTTTGAGTTTGATTGGGTTAGGGATTCAACAACCAGATCCTTCTTGGGGAAATATGCTTTCTTTAGCTAGTAATGCTTCTATTTTAGTATTACAACCTTGGCTAATTTTACCACCGGCAATTCTGATTATTATTACAGTTTTGTCGTTCAATGTCTTAGGTGATGGTTTGAGAGATGCTCTTGACCCCCGTAGTTTACAGAGGTAGAATCAAATTGTCAGTGAGTTAGTGATAGTTCAAATCAGACTAAAAGTTAAGCTGTTACGCAGCTAAATTTGATAACCATAATTTACTTGAACTTTGTGGTGCGGGCATCTTGCTCGCTAGAATTATACAAACTAAATGCACAACAGCTGACAATAAATTTGCCAAAATCAAAGCCTACTAAAATTTTGGCAAAACTGGTAAAATTAACCACAGATAAGCTTTGGGGTAGCAGGGTTATGGAGCTTATTCTATTTGCGCTTTAGATGGCTTTATTATCAATTCAGGATCATTTGATGTGAACTGGACATTTCTGATTCCAAGTATCACACCTCCAATAATCATGGTGATACCAAGAATCTCAAAAAAAGAAGGCAAGCGAGAATCATAGATATATACATAACTAAGAGCAGAGATTGTTTCGATAACAATCAATTGTCCTGCTAGAGAAATTGGCAGCAAAGTAGAGGCTTTATTCCACATTAGAGTTCCTCCCCAAGATACTGCCACTCCCAGAATTATGCTACTAATCAGGAATATGATAACTTCATGATCAAAGCCGTCAAAATTAAAGCTATCAAATTTAAGATATTTAGCAAAATTTATTACCGTATCATTGCCAGTTACCATCAAAATAACTAAAATAATTAATGATTGTATCAGTGTGTTAACACCAATTAATGTTGACCAAGTTGATGAAAGAATATGCGGGTTATTTTTTAAGAAGCTAGAGTTTACAACGCAATACCAAGTCCAGACAATTAGTGAAACAAAAGGACTCAATAATCCAAGATAATACTGCTGTCCAAATATTTGTTCTGGATTTTCATGTCCAGCAAAATTTAAGTTATGAATGATAAAAATCCCACTAGTTATCATTAAAATTGATGGCAATAACTTAGAAAAAGGATATTCACGCTCTAGAAAATTACCATAAATAGAAACTGTTATTGGTAAAATTCCAATGATAAGAGATGTAATTTCTGCGTCAGCATATCTCACACCATAAACAAGGAAAAAGTAATAACCAATATTAGCTGCAAATGCAAAAATAAAACTGGTAGACCAAATTTTAAAGTTATAAATCCAAGAATGTTTTCTTTCCAGCAGCAAAAATAGTATAAATGATATAAGTCCGTAGAAAAAATATCGCCCTAGTGTAATTTCCACTGGAGTAAAAGAGGATAGAATCCTGGGAATTAAGAAAGCTAAACCCCAAAGTAAATTAGCAGCAACAGCAAGGCCAACACCATACCAAAATGTTGCTTTCGTCTCATTGAATACAGTCATTAGCTTTTACCTTGAAAATACGGTAGCGGAATCTGAAAAATGATTCCTAAAACGAGGAAGTCAGATTTGGCAAAATTAAGCAGTTGCATTTCTGAATAAGGATTACACACCTTATGTAAGTTGTGTTAATAAAAAACAAGGGAAAACTTCAATATCAAGATAAATACATCAAAACTTGAAGTATCCCAATGAAACTTTTATTGCTGTAGGTTGGATTTAGTTTTCCCATTCAACCTAAGTTACCTTTACCAAACACTATTGTCAGTCCATGAGCTTTGGATCAGATTTTCCATAGACATCTAGATGGCTGTCGTATAGGAAGGAATTTTGTCGTAGTTTTCAAATATTCCGTATGCTTCATCCAATAAGACTGCCATTCCTCTCTCACCTAAGTCAATACCATAAAGGAGGTCATCTAATTGGCTGGCATCTAATTCATCAACAGCCTTATAAAGCTCATCCACATGCTCCTCATCAACATCAACATGAATATCAAAAAATCCTGTTGAGAGGTTGGGATAGTAACGTGTAATGGCTAATTTTGTTGCAGAATAGGTAATTGTTGTCATTGACTCGTTAATAAGCATATATCCTAAAGCCGCAGCCTCGCTTTTTAACACTGATACGTTGTAAGCAAGACTTAGTGCCAGTTTAATACCAGCACGCTCATTGTACGCATAGAAGTCATCTCTGGAAACTTGCAACTTATCTAGCAATTGTAGGTAATGCATGAAATGAGCGTGTTCCAAAACGCCATCTCCGTTTTCATCTTTCAAATTCTCTTTTAAAATGTCTTGAATGCGAGGATTTGAAGACCTTGAGATTAAATTGTTGAGTACATCAGGGAAAGATCTACTCTCTCTTCCTGCACACATGATCCATCGTATAGCTTGCTCCTCCGTCAATGTTCGAGAATTAGCTTCTGTAATAAAAGGGTGCTTACGAATTCTTTCCAAACCCTGTTCTATATAGTCTACAACTGTAGCTTTCTTTATTACATTCTGAGTTACAAGCATGGTAGTTTTGCGCCTGATATTTGGACTAAAGTATACACTTCGGAGTTTATCACAGGTAGCTAATCTTTGTCTAGCTTTAATCATAAAAAAAAACAAAATTTTTTTATGTATCCGTACTGCTTAGTAGTTTGTCAAATTTATATTCGCCATTTACAGCAGATTGCATATCAATGAGGTGCAGAATCTAAATTTAAAGCCATACACCAAGCCAGTTTTACTCCTGACTCCTGAATTCTGCTGTAATTCTTGACACGTAGGTAACAGAAAACAAGAAGAATGAATCAATACTAAGAATTGTAAAAAAAATCTTGACGAATCATTACTTACTGATGTAATATCCTAGAGCAACCGTAGTAAAAAAAAGACAAATGCTCGAATCCACCTTAGATTTTCCAATTTTGATTGTTGATGGTGACTTTCACTCAACAAAGGCCGCAGGTGTCTTTATGCGGAAGTTAGCAACAGCACTAGAAAACCTCGACTTCAAAGTCTTTAACTTAGAAACCTATGCTGACGCAACAACCGTAGCTTCCAACTTCAACGCCTTCTCTTGCATTTTGATTTCAGTGGAAGGTTCAGAAGAAGGAGTTAACCTTGAGGGAGATTTGCAAAATCTTCTAGAAGCCGTACACAAAAAAAACGAGAATATACCCATATTCTATGTAGGCGAACGGAAAACTATGACAACGTTTTCCCTATCATTCCTCAATCAAGCAAGAGGCGTGCTATATCTGTTTGAGGATACATCCGAGTTCCTCGCTCGCCAGGTTAGTCGTGCAGCCCACGATTATCTTGGAGGTCTGCTGCCTCCCTTCTTCAAAGCTCTAGTCAAACACGCCGAGGATTCTGCCTATTCCTGGCATACACCGGGACACGCAGGGGGAGTTGCCTTTATCAAAACCCCTGTAGGTCGAGCTTTTCACCAGTTCTACGGCGAAAACATTTTCCGCACTGACCTTTCAATTTCTGTGCCGGAAATGGGGAATATCCTTGATCACACCGGTCCTATTGGTGCTGCGGAGAAAGAAGCGGCACAAAATTTCGGCGCTGATCACACTTTCTTTGTCCTTAATGGTACTTCGACCGCCAATAAAATTGTCTGGCACGGGATGGTGAGTCCTGGTGATATCGTCATAGTAGATCGCAACTGCCACAAGTCTATTTCACATAGCATCGTCATGACTGGGACTATTCCCGTCTATTTATCGCCCTCATGGAATAAGTATGGTATAATTGGGCCAATTAGCTTGGATCAATTCACACCAGAAAACATTCAGCAAAAAATCAATGAAAATCCTCTTGTCACCGATAATAGTCAGAAACCAAAGCTCCTGGTAGTAACGAACTCTACCTATGACGGTGTTTGTTACAACGTAGAGAAAATCAAGGATACAATTGAAGATACAGTAGATGCGCTCCATTTTGATGAAGCATGGACTGGGTATGCTGCTTTCCACGAATTCTATAATGGTCATTACGGTATGTCCAAGGGGAATCCGGCGGCTAATCATCCCATCGTTTTTGCAACTCATTCTACTCACAAGCTTCTGGCTGCATTCTCCCAAGCTTCCATGCTTCATGTGAAAAATAGCCAAAACCAGAAACTTGACTTTGATCGCTTCAATGAAGCTTACACAATGCACTCGTCTACATCACCCAATTATCCTATCATGGCCTCTCTTGATGTGGCATCACAGATGATGGCTGGACCTGGTGGGATTGCTCTCATGGAAGACACCATTGATGAGTCCATAACATTCCGACGGTTGATAAATGAGATGGGTCAAGGAGATCAACTTAGCGGTTGGTGGTTTACTACCTGGGAGCCTAAAGAACTTACCTTCACAGGGGATATTAACAGGGAGGAATGGCAACTAGAACCAGACATGGACTGGCATGGGTTCAACCATCTTAGTCAGAGTCAGGCAATTCTCGACCCCACCAAAGTAACTATCCTCTGTCCAGGTGTTGAGTCGGAAGACAATATTGGTATCCCAGCAGTAATTGTCTCCAAGTATCTGTGGGAGCGTGGGCTGACTGTGGAGAAAACCGGGATATACTCCATTCTCGTATTATTCTCTATCGGCATCACTAAGGGTAAGTGGAGTACATTAATCACGGAATTGCTAAGTTTCAAGCGTTTATACGATAGCAATGCTCCTCTTAATATTGCCCTTAAGACTGTTGCGCCATCCTATGATCATAACATGGGCTTGAAGGATTTCTGTACTGCAATGCACGAGTGGTATGTTGCTAATAATACATTGGAAACAATAGAAAAAGTGTATGGAGTAATTCCCACACCAAAAATGCCTCCCGCTAAAGCCTATGAAGCTTTGGTTAAAGGTAATGTTGAGCTTCTCAATATTGACGAAGATATAGCAATTGATCGGATTGCTGCAAGCATGGTAGTTCCTACCCCCCCAGGAATTCCAATGATCATGCCCGGAGAAGTCTTCACCCAAGAAATGCTCGATTACCTCAGACAGACAAAGGATTTTGATCAAAAGTTCCCTGGTTTTGAGAATGGAATTCACGGGGTGATAATTAAAAAAGAAGGGTCTGTCAATAATTACTATATTGATTGCCTGAGTCAATAGTAAAGTCAATCTTTGTTAGGGACTAGCAAACAATAAATCTTTCGATTTATTAACAGATAAGGGTTTAGCAGTGCTAAACCCTTATATTTATCTCAAAATTTCTCTTAGAAATTTTCGGAAATTACAGATGCGATATCTATAATCTTATTCAAGATTTTACTTGAAACTTCTCTACAATCTTTTCCAAATCTAAATCTTCTAATACCTAATTCTCGGATCTACATAAGCATTGAGAATATCAATCAAAATACTTGCAGTCACCACAATTGCCCCAAAAAATACTAATACACCTTGCACTGTCGGATAATCCCGGTCAGAAATAGCTTGATATAAACGATTTGCTAAACCCGGCCAGGAAAATGTCACTTCTGTTAAAATTGCTCCACCTAACAAGGACGCAAATGTTAATCCTAAGACTGTAATTACCGGAATTAAGGCGTTCTTCAAAGCATGGGAAACCAAAATCTTATTTTCAGAAATTCCTCGCGCTCTAGCAGCTTCTACATAATCAGCTTTTAAAGTTTGTTTTAAATTAACCCTGACAATGCGCTCAAAAATTCCACTCAGCAAAATTCCCAAAGTTAAACTTGGTAAAGCCAGATGATGTAAAGATGTAAAAAATTGACTTAAATTCCCACTTAATAAACTATCAATTGTATATAAACCAGTAATATTTGTGGGTGCAGGAAGATTAGGAGGAAAACGATTGGAATTAGGAAACCAACCCAGTTGAACTGAGAAAACTAATTGTAATAACATACCTGCCCAAAACATGGGTAGTGCATAGGTAATAATCCCAAATAAACGCCCACTAATATCAAAAGCAGTTCCGGGACGAGAAGCAGAAATAGTCCCCACTAAAACACCAACAATCAGTGCCACAGCCATACTCGCAAATGCTAATTCCACTGTCGCTGGAAAATATTGACCAATTATTTCACCTACATTTTGTCCGCGACTGGTTAAGGAAGTTCCTAAATCAAAGTGCAGTAAATTACCTAAATAATTGAGATATTGTAACCAAATTGGTAAATCTAAACCAAGCTGTTTTCTTAGTTCTTCTTTGGCACTTTCTGTCCCACGTCCTCCTAAAATTGCATCTGCAGGATCTCCTGGTGTGGCTCGAAGTAAAAGAAAGACAATGGTAATAATAGTTAATAGTTGCAGTGGCGCAAATAGTAACCGGGAAACAATGTAATACTGTAATGCTTTAGAACGAGACATATTTATTAATTAAAAATTCAAAATTCACAAAAACCTCGTTCCTTGTCTCTGACAAGGAATGCAGTCTTGAGGCTCTGCCTCTTGTTAATTATATCAGGCAGAGCCTCTAAATGGCATTCCCAGCCGGAGTCTGGGAACGAGAGAAATGGCATTCCTAGCCGGAGTTTGGGAACGAGAATCACTGAGATCCTATTCCCTACTTTTTAATTGTTTTATAAATCAGGTTTTGGGTAGGATCAAGTTTGACGTTATTTACGCCTTTTTGAGCAAATACATAATCTTTATTTTGCCATAAAGGTATATAAGGAACATCAGTTAAAACTTGGTTTTGAATGTCAGCAAATATTTTTTTCCGGGCTTCAGGATTTTGTTCTTTACGTTGTTGATCTATGAGTTTATTCATGGTTTCACTATAATAGAATGAACCCTGAGATTGACTACCACCGATTTCACAACCTTTAGCAACTGAACCTTTTTCACAGGCTAAAAATGGCTGTACATAGTTATCTGGATCTAAAAAGTCTGGATACCAATCAAGTAAAGCGACTGGATATGAACCTTTGGAAATTTCTTTAAAGAAGGTAGCACCTTCTACATTTTGAATTTCTAATTGTAATATACCATCCATTTTAGTATCGGCCAGGGATTTTAAGGTTTGTGCTGTTAAACTGCGAGTAGGTGAACTAGAAGGATACCAAATTTGCACTTTAGCAGGATTTTGTTTGGAAAAACCAGCCGCAATTAAGGCTTTTTTAGCTTGTTCAAAGTTACCATCACCATATTTATCTTTAAATAATGGTTGGGAAACATTGAAGGTTGTGGGAATCATGCTGTAAAGAGGATCGGCTTGAGAAAATAATACCCGCTCATTTAATAATGGCCGATCAATTAATGATGCGATCGCTTGTCTAACTTCTAGTTTATCTAAAGGTTTCTGATTGCGATTTAACACCATATAACTAACTACACTACCTTGAGCAGTAATTGCTTGCCAGTCTCCTTTTTTAGCATTTGCTTCTAAACTCCGAATTTGATCTGGTTGTAAAGATAGATAAGCCACATCTATCGCACCAGTTTTAAAAGCATTAAATAAGTTGACTGGACTGGTTTGAATTTGGACATTTATACCTTTATTTTCGGGTTTTGTTCCCCAATATTGATCAAAAACATCAAATCTTAAAGAATCAGTTCCATAGTTAGCTAATTTGTAAGCACCAGTACCTACAAAGATATTCGGTTTAAATTTTCCAGGACCAATTTCATAAGCTTTTGGTGAAACTGCACATACTCCAGAAAATGCTAACAACGAAGGAAAAGCCGCAAAGGGTTTTTTCAGTTTAATTGTTAATTCATCCTCTCCTATGGCTTTAACTGAAGCTACGGTATCAGAAAGCAAAAAAGATGGTTTACCTTTGTTTTCAATAAAACGTTGAATACTAAACTCCATTGCTTTGGCATTAAAGGGAGTTTGATCATGAAATACTACTCCTTTGCGAATAGGAATAGTATAAGTTAAACCATCTGCACTGACTTTAGGTAATTCTGTAGCTAATTGTGGTTTAATTTCTGTACTTCCTGGCTCATAAGTATATAAGCGATCGCTCATATTAAATATTAAACCCAAGGATGATAATTCATACGCATCAGCAGGGTCAAGAGTTCTTGGCTTTCCTGTTGTCCCTATAGTAATCCGACTATCACCTGCAACAGTATTAACGGCGCTAGACGAGGGTGTATTTGTCTGTTGTTTAGGAGTACAACTAACCACCAATAATAGACAAAGACAGAACAAAGATAGGAACTTTGTCATCTTACTCCATTGTTTTATTAGCAAGGAACACCAAGTGATCATTATTAATTTTTTTTAATCAACGGTGGTTAATTATAGCAGAGAACAGGTAATATGATTATTTTTACCATTAATTAATTACGTGAGTAATAATATACCCAAATTTTCAATAATTTAGATATTTTAAGTTGGTGATTTTATTAACTCAAGATGGATTATAATAACTTTAACAAAAAGCTCAATCAAAATACTCAAAAAATTATGGTTTTAACAGCTTCCACAATGTTACCTTTAGGCACAAAAGCTCCCGAATTTCATCTACCAGAAGTAGTAAATGGGAAAATAATTTCTCTTGAGAATTTTGACGACAAAAAAGCATTATTAATCATGTTTATTTGTCGTCATTGTCCATTTGTCAAACATATTCAACAAGAATTAGCAAAATTAGATCAAGATTACAGCAATAGTGATCTAGGGATTATTGCCATTAGTGCTAATGATGCTAAAAATTACCCCAATGATGCCCCAGAATCATTAAAAGAAATGTCCATAGAACTGGGCTTTGATTTTACCTTCTGTTACGATGAAACTCAAGCAACAGCAAAAGCTTATACAGCAGCTTGTACACCAGATTTCTTTTTATTTGATAGCGACAGAAAACTTGTTTATCGTGGACAATTAGATGATAGTCGTCCTAGTAATAATCAACCTGTAACAGGTAAAGATCTCAGAGCAGCTATTACCGCAGTCTTAAATAATCAACCCATAAGCAGTGAACAACAACCCAGTATTGGTTGTAATATCAAATGGAAAGCAGGTAATCAACCTAATTATTAGGAGTAATTGGTAATTAGTAATTGGTAAAACTCTTAATTTACCTCAATGTTGAATTTCCAAATTGAGAATATAACACCCCAATTGTACCTTTCCTGTCCATAATTCATACTCTAAACGAAGATGCTCTGGAAAAGGATGTCCACTGATAATAAAACTTTTGGTGAAATTGGACAACCGCATAGGTTGATGGGGTTGTAATGATTCATTTGGCAACCAAAAACGACTAATACCATAGACACCTAACTCCCAAAAGTGACGGTAACTAACCTGGCTATTTCCTTGCATTGTCATAATTACCCGACAAGATGAAATTTCCAACCATAAAATTCTGGGACTGCTAGGGGGAGAAAAATTGTTTTTAGTTTGGGAAAAGGTATCTTCTGGATTTAAATAATTGCCTAGTTCACAACTAATCAGAGGTGGTGCAGTTAAAAGTAAATGAAATTTACCTGTATCTTTTTGGATCAAAGTTCCAGCAGTGTCAACCACAGACCAAATTGGTAAGTCAGTGGAAATTATTGATAAACATACGGGTTTGCGGTGGTGGTTTAACATGAGAGGATGAGGGATTAAAAATGAAGAATAAAATTTCCGAGATTTTCTAAGGTGCTAATTTTGGTTTTATTTTTTGTGTTTTAGTCCATTCATTTCCTTAAAATTAAATAATAAGTAAAACCTGATTGATAGTTACCAAATATTTTGATTTGTTAATATAGACAATTAAATATGGTATTACCGTTCTCTATCTTAATAACTACTGTACTTACCAAAAAGAGGTAGGATACTAAACTGGAAGTGAATAGTGATAATCAATCAAGTCGCTGTTTAGCTTTTATTCCATTCAAAAGCCATTGTATCCTAATGTCAGCTATTGTTATCACCTTAGAAACTCAAGCAAACTCTTCTGATCACTTAATTATTCAGCGCCCTTCTGGTGGATTGTCTTTACAGGGACGTATCCGAGTCCCTGGAGATAAATCTATTTCCCATCGCGCTTTAATGTTAGGTGCAATTGCTGAAGGGGAAACTCAGATTCAAGGACTCCTTTTAGGTGAAGACCCCCGCAGTACAGCCACCTGTTTTCGGTTACTAGGTGCGGAAATTTCGGAATTAAATACAGAATTAGTTAAAGTTAAAGGCATCGGTTTAGGTAATTTTCAAGAGCCTATAGAGGTCTTAGACGCTGGTAATTCTGGAACAACGATGAGGTTGATGTTAGGATTATTAGCATCCCATCCAGGGCGATTTTTCACGGTGACAGGTGATAGTTCTTTGAGATCGCGTCCCATGTCCCGTGTCGTCAAACCTTTGCAACAAATGGGAGCGCGAATTTGGGGACGCAAGGATAACACCTTAGCACCTCTAGCTATTCAAGGACAAGCCCTTAAACCCATTCATTATCATTCTCCCATTGCTTCGGCTCAAGTTAAATCCTGTATCCTCCTGGCTGGTCTAAACACAGAAGGACAAACTACAATTACCGAACCCGCATTATCACGGGATCACAGTGAACGAATGTTAAGGGCTTATGGTGCGGAATTAAGTATAGATCCAGACAGTAATAGCGTTACAATCACAGGTGGGGCGAAACTCTACGGACAAACTGTAATTGTCCCTGGTGATATCAGTTCGGCCGCTTTTTGGTTAGTTGCGGGAGCGATTGTTCCTGGTTCAGATTTAGTAGTTGAAAATGTTGGTGTCAATCCTACCCGCACCGGGATTTTAGAAGCATTGGCGCTCATGGGGGCAGATATTCAATTAGAGAATCAGCGGGAAGTTGCGGGAGAACCTGTGGCTGATATTCGCGTCCGTTCCGGGGGTTTAAAAAGCTGTACTATCGCTGGTGATATCATTCCGAGACTAATTGATGAAATTCCTATTTTAGCAGTTGCAGCGGCTTTTGCTGAGGGGACAACCATTATTCGGGATGCGGAGGAGTTACGAGTCAAAGAGAGCGATCGCATTACTGTAATGGCACAACAACTCAATAAAATGGGTGCAAAAATTACCGAACTACCCGATGGTATGGAAATTACTGGCGGTACTCCATTAATTGGTACAGAAGTAGATAGCTATACAGATCATCGTATTGCGATGAGTTTGAGTATAGCTGCTCTTAATGCTATTGGTAAAACTACAATTCACCGTGCTGAAGCTGCGGCTATTTCTTATCCCAATTTCACGAACACATTAAGGGAAATTTGTCAATAATTTTTAGGGACAGGGTAAAGGGAAAAGGTACAGGGATATTTATTTGTAAAATATTTAATAAATTTTGCTCAGGGAAGCACATTAATCATGGTTTCATGAAAATATAATGATTAACTTTCGTTTTCTAAACTCTTTTTTTATATCGTCAAGTTCAAGATTATTAGCACGATTACAGGAGTCAAGAATGCCTAAAAATATTAGTTATGATACTGAATTAATTGAATCTTGAAAAGATTCTTCAGAAGCAGCAGTTTATTTTGAAGTTGTGCGAGAAGAAGGTGATCTAATGATGATTAAAAAATCTAAAGATGTTCAAAAATGATAAAATTTGTAGAAAAGAAAGAGGTTAAATTGAGTTTAATTTTTACGAATATTGCTAGAGTCTTTAGGGTTAAAAGTTTGGATTCAGAGAGATTTTACTGAGGAAGGGGTAGCTAGTGAGTTGGTAGATTTGGGAGTACCAAAAACGGATATGGTTTTAGGTTTTAAGTCACATTAAATGAGACAATTTACTGATTTTGCATCGGTTTAGATTTTTTATTTAATTTTTATATTTTCGTAACTTGATAATAGCTTGGCCTTTTGGGATAGGCGTTTTACTTGTCCCTTTTTTTTCGCGCCAAGACGCAAAGGAAGGAAGAAAATCTATAACTAAAAATAAAACAAGCTACCGCGAATTTTTTAAAGTTACAATTTAAACTACTTACTAGATAAAACAATTAACGTCTAGCAGGACGTTTTATTATGTCAGGAGGTAATTGCAGTCCATCAAATCTTGAAAGTCGCCGTACTCCAGACATGAAGATGGTATGTATAATATTTAGGGTGTCAATAGCTTCTATAGACACAACAGAACATAAGAAATTACCAAATTTTTCGCCATCTAGGTTTGCCCCAGTTATCAGTTTACCATTATAAATCGAGAAATTTGTGGGTATTTTTTCACAATGTTGGAGATATTCATTTATTGATATGCTTAAGTATCCATTTTTATAAAGTGCCATTTCTATAGTGAAAGGTTTTTGAAACATATCGACATTTACAGGAACTTTAATTGTTTTGTTCAAAGATGTTCTATTTTGGCTAAAAGTTTTAAATATTAAAAATTTTAGATTGTGTTCACAAGATAAACTAATATTCTTTTGATGCCGATTACCATAAACAAATATAAACCCTTGCTGTAGAGTATTCAGCATCTGCAATTCTAAACAAATTCTAATACCATAATTTACTTGTTCAGCTATGGGGATTTGGAGGTATGAATGGTTAAATAAAAGAGTTGGATCACCATAACCATCTTCGATCAACTGGCCATTATTGACAATCATAGGTTGACGGCTCATAATATCAGAATAGCCATCATTATTACCATCAAATTTTTCAAAAATTTCTTTATATGCTGCGACAAGACAACGGGATATATCATGAATTAACCGTAAAGATGTTTCTGATATTTCACAAATAACATCATTATATAACTGATTTAAATTAGGCTGATTAGCCTCACAACTAGGTTGCCAATGAATAGAACCACTGTAGGCAATTGCAAACACAAAATTTTGTAAAGTATATAATTCATTGTTGTACTGAATAATGGGGGCAGAGAGAAATTTTTCAACTGTTATTGACTTACTATCTTTATCATTATAAATTTGTGTGCAGCATTCGATATTGGGAGTAATACTCCATCTATTTGGAAATTTTTTATCTACTGGTACAAGTACAATGAGGTCATATTTACTTAACTCATGAGGTAATGATTTTGGAGTATCTTTCTCAATAATTACATTTCTTATAAAAAGTGCTAAGTCTTCAAAGCGATTATCAAGTTCTTGTTCTGCAAAGACTTGTAATTTTTTATAATATTCTAATCCTCTTGTTGTTTTATTGAAAGGATTTTTGTTGAACTGCTTATTCATATTTATTTTCCCAATAACATACAATAACTGACGAACAATACCTTAAATATGGGCTGATTTTGCTGATTTTATTTAAATATTATTATATGAATAATCTTGATATGTCAATAATAACACCCGGCGAATATAATTCGGGTCTACACAGACAAAACCCACCTTCGCGGGTTCAAAAATCTTGCTTTTAGTCCACGCAGGTGGACTTCGTTTGTATGATTCCGTGATTTCTAATCGCCAGGGCTTCTCAATTATTCATTGAAACAAAGATTCCAAATCTCGATAACCACTAACTACACGCACAATTTCAATTCCACCATTAATAACTCGATAAAGAATAACGTAACCATCCAAAGGAACACCCCGCAAATCAACCCTAATATTTTCATAGCTACGCCCCATATTAGGGAAATTAGCTAAATACTTACACTTGGTTTCAAACTCATCAACAAAACGCTCTCCAGCATCAATATTTCTAGTAACAAAATAATCAATAATTTCTGATAAATCACGACTAGCTTCTGGGGAAATAATATGTATTTTCATCCTTATATCTCTCTCGCTTCACGCAACTTATCCCGCAATTGTGAAATCACAACTTCCCCATTAATACCTTCACCTCTATCTAATTGTTCAATAGCAACATCGACCTTTTCCCGTGTTTCTTCCACCCAATTCTG
>Ga0208054_100001_pt1 | contig 78794 bp, 60 predicted proteins | sample LakMenEpi30Jul08_FD_150665 | JGI IMG/M metagenome (GOLD analysis project Ga0208054, IMG submission 150665) | Freshwater microbial communities from Lake Mendota, WI - 03JUL2008 deep hole epilimnion (SPAdes) | ecosystem: Environmental > Aquatic > Freshwater > Lake > Epilimnion/Euphotic zone ... | reverse complement strand
TGACATCTTTACGAGTTGCAACTAATAAAACTTGCACCTTCTCAATCCCGTCTTCATCTATAAAATGCCCCAGTTTTTGACAGTCAACATCAGCTTCTTCTCTGGGGTAAGGTAAATATAAAGACGATTCATGATTAACTACCATGTCCCGCAACTCTTTATCGTCTAATTCAGACGGCACAGAAATCAACCGCACAATAGCATTTTGTCCTGGTATACAAGCGACAACATGAGAGGCTTTAGTTTTACTTTCAGCAATGACCTGCTGAATAATTTCGGACATTCTCGGAGAATCAGTAATTTGACCATTGGTAAATATACCTTCTGGAACTGGTACTGTTGTCAGAGATTCGATTTTTAAGCTTTGGTGTTGTTTACGTAGTTGGACTACGCTCACCCGTTCTGGAGCTAATTCAATACCAATAGCTTTATTGGCTTTACCAAAAAAACTAGTGAAGGCTTTAATCACAGTTTGACCTGCTAGATTACTAAGGGAAAATATTTAGGTTTGTTGTCAGTTGTCCGATCAAAAACTTTTCTCAATTACTCATGATCTATTACCTCTTACTACAATTGATATACCCTATAATTTACACAATTCTCCATCTTCTTTTTACCGCAATTAATTTTCAAAGTACCACCACCTTACACAATGATGCGATTGCAAAAATTTAAACAACTGTTTTGTTTATCATTACTAGGCTTGTTTACTAGCTGGATTGTTAGTTGTAGCACAAGCAATGTTAACAATTACCCAAAATCTACCGCAACAGCCCCCGCTACGATTGAATTTTGGACAATGCAACTCCAACCGCAATTTACCAACTATTTCCAAGGTCTAATTCAGACATTTGAATCACAAAACCCAAGTATCAAGGTAAAATGGGTAGATGTGCCTTGGTCTGCTATGGAAAATAAGATTTTAACAGCAGTTTCAGCAAAAACGCCACCTGATGTTGTTAACCTTAATCCCGATTTTGCTTCCCAATTGGCAGGAAAAAATGCTTGGTTAGATTTAGATACTAAGGTGACCAGTCAAATCCGTTCTACCTATTTACCAAATATTTGGCAAGCAAGTAGTCTGAATGGGAAGAGTTTTGGGATTCCTTGGTATCTCACCACGCGATTAACCATTTATAACACCGATTTATTAAAACGGGCAGGTATTGCAAAACCTCCTGCCACTTACGCAGAATTAGGGCAAGCAGCACAACAAATTAAGGAGAAAACTGGTAAGTATGCTTTCTTTGCTACCTTTGTCCCCCAGGACTCTGGTGAGGTGCTGGAATCATTGGTACAAATGGGTGTTACTCTAGTTGATGCTGAAGGTAAAGCTCGTTTCAATACTCCCCAAGGTAAGGCCGCTTTTCAGTATTGGGTAGATTTGTATACAAAAGGTTTGTTACCTAAAGAATCTTTAACTCAAGGGCATCGTCACGCTATAGATTTATACCAGGCTGGGGAAACAGCTTTTTTAGCTTCTGGTCCTGAATTTCTGAAAACTATTGCTAATAATGCCCCTACTGTTGCCCAAGCTTCGGCAATAGCACCACAAATTACGGGTGATACGGGTAAGAAAAATGTCGCTGTGATGAATATAGTTATTCCTCGTGATAGCAAATATCCTGATCAGGCTGTTAAGTTTGCTTTATTTGTTACAAATGATCAAAATCAGTTAGCTTTTGCTAAAGCTGCTAATGTTCTCCCTTCTACAGTTAAGGCATTGTCTGATCATTATTTTAAGGACATTCCTACCAATGCTACAACAACGGAAAAGGGTCGGGTAATTAGTGCGACACAATTACAACAAGCTGAGGTGTTGACTCCCAAACTCAAAGATTCTAAACTTTTGCAAAAATTAATTTACGAAAATTTACAAGCAGCAATGTTAGGACAGAAAACAGTTGATAAAGCTGTGGAAGATGCCGCTCAATTGTGGGATAATAGGTAATGACAACTAACTACTAACCACTGACAAAAAATAACCAATTAAATACAAAGAACCACATAATACAACTTGATTATCTGTAGTTGTAAAAGCAGCATCTAAAGCTGAAAATACATCTGGATAGGTGTTACAAAAATGTAAATCTGGACAAATTGATGTTGCTAACTGAGCTAATTCTGCCAAATCTGCCGAATTACTGTCGGGTACTGGAGCTAAATATAATTTGTCTCCTGGTTTGAGAAGTTCCCGAAAAATATCACCATGATCTTTATTAGCCAGCATTCCCATGACCCAATTGATACTTGTAGTCTTAAAACTATCTACATAATCACGTAAAACTGTAGCTGAAGCTGGGTTATGTGCACCGTCAATCAGGAGTTTTTGTTGTTTCCAAGTTATCCATTGCATTCTACCTGGCCACTTGGTTTTAGCCATACCATTAATAATAGCTTCCTCAGAAATTTGCCAATTCTGTTTTTGCAGAATTTCTAAAGCTGCTAATGCTAAAGCTGAATTATGTAGTTGAATTTGTCCCTGTAATGATAACGGATATCTGATAAATTGATCACTTTCAATTTTTTGATATTCTGCCCAATTTTGATCAATTTGACGAGATGGTTGGGGGGTAAAAATCGGGCATTGTAATTCTAAAATCCGCAATTGCACGACTTTTTCCGCATCTGCTGGTAATAAACCTACCACTGCAGGACATCCCGGTTTGAGAATTCCAGCTTTTTCTCTGGCAATATGGGCTACAGTCGGTCCTAGTTCTTGCCAGTGTTCTCTACTAATAGAAGTGATGATTGTAACTAAGGGATGATTACAGACATTAGTTGCATCTAAACGACCTCCTAACCCGACCTCAATCACAGCAATATCAACTTGTTGTTGTGCAAAATATAACCAAGCTGCTGCGGTAATTACTTCAAATTGGGTAGGAGATTCCTCATCTGGACTAATTGCTGCTTGAACCTGGAGTATTAATTCACACAATTTATTATTATTAATTGCTTGTTCATTAATACAGATACGTTCTGTCCAATCAACCAAATGGGGGGATGTGTAACGTCCAGTTTTATAACCCGCCTCAGTAAGTACCGCAGATAGATAAGCACAAACAGAACCTTTGCCGTTAGTACCAGCTACATGAATAATTGATACTTGGTTCTGGGGATTTCCTAAAGTTGCCAATAAATTAACAATTCGGGATAATCCCAAATTCACACCAAAATACTGAAAGGGACGGAGCAGGGAATCTATATTCATGGGAACTGGTAATTGGTAATTGGTAATTGGTAATTTTCCCCTCTCCCCTGTCACCTTTCATGTAAATTACACTTCTTTGCTCAAAAAGTTTTGTATTTGTCTAATAGCAGCAGCGCCGATATTGAAAACAGCCCAACTGGCAGCGATTGCTATAGGTGCTAAAACAAATAATACACGATTATCAATGTCCATATTTAGAAATCCTCTGTAAATTAAAAGAGCTTAAGTTTTGCCAACAGATCTCACCTCTCATTGTGATCTCAAGTGGGCAATTTTTTCAAGCCTCTATATCAAAAGTTAGTGGTCAGTGGTCAGTTGTCAGTGGTTCGTGGTCAGTTACCCATTAGTAGCATGAAATAGGGCTAATTGATAGTATTTTTCGGCGTGTTCAATCAGTTCGGTGATTTCAGTGCTAGTAAGTTGACGAATGACCTTACCGGGGAGACCGACAACTAGAGAACCTGGGGGTATATTTTTAGTAACTACTGCACCTGCACCAATAATGCTACCTGTGCCGACCCTAACACCATTTAAGACAATTGCACCAATACCAATTAAACTACCACGTTCAACATAAGCAGAATGTATAACAGCCCGATGTCCAACAGTAACATGATCTTCTAAGATAGTTGGCATACCAGGGTCGCTATGGAGAATAGCCCCGTCTTGAATATTTGTACATTCACCAATTTCAATCCGTTCTATATCACCTCTAACTACAGAGCCATACCAAATACTGGCTCTAGCTGCTATGCTTACAGAACCAATAATCACAGCATTGGCTGCCACAAAAGCAGCTTGAGAAATTTCAGGAGATTTCCAGCCAGAAGAGATAGACACGATAGAATATAAATATAGTACCTGTGGACTACTGGAGAAACTCCAACCTTGAAGGCTGGTTATAAAACCAAAATATCACGGCTTTGGCCTTTTCTGGTTAGACGGTCGTGAAACTTGTTCTCAGGAACTATCTTTATCTTTAAATATACCAGTGAGGAACTTATCTAAAGTAGCAAAACCAGAGTGTAAAGTTAACCCTATTGGTGCTGACACAAAAACAATACTATGTTTATACTCACTTCATGATCAATCCAGGCTTTCAGTACCCGATATTTGGCCCTGAAATACAGTGTCCCCACTGTCGCCAAAATATTTCAGCGTTGACACTGACGGATACTTATTTGTGTCCTCGTCATGGTGCATTTGAAGCTGAACCTCAAACTGGGGAGTTGGTTCATTTACAGTCCGGTCGTCACTGGCGCAGATGGGATGGTGAGTGGTATCGTCAACATACTCATCCTGATGGGATTCGCTTTGAAATTCATGAAGCTTTAGATAAGCTTTATACTCAAGGTTATCGGGCTACGAGGATAATTGTGGCTAACCGTTATCAAGAGTTAATGAGTGGCTATTTGGAGCGAAGTACACCTTGGCGCTCTGGACAAGGAGAAGTTACTACGGGGGCGCGATTATATGGCTTACCTGTGGATTTTAGCTCTGATGCTGCTACAGAACCTTGCTGGGAAGTAATTAACTTTGATTTGGATAAAGAACCTGGTGTACCAGTGCGTTATCCATATTTCCGGTTGTTTGAGTGATATTTAGTTGTCAGTGGTCAGTGGTCAGTGACAGAAGGAACTAACAACTGGCAACTGACGACCAATAACTGAGAAAATTATGCATCATGCTTCTATTAGAACAGCAAATATCCATTTAGCGATCGCTTTTTATGAACAGCTAGGGTTTACGGTGGGTGAACGCTTTACTACCGGTTACACTCTAGCTTGCTGGTTGGAAGGTTTAGATACCCGAATTGAACTTATCCAAATTCCCCAACCCAAACCAGCCCCAGATGCTTTTGATGATGAACATTATGTGGGTTATTATCATCTAGCTTTTGATCTAAGTCAGATTACACCAGATTTACCCACTTGGTTAGAAAGTTTAAAAATACGGTTAGCTGCGATAGAAAATTTACCACCTCTGAAGATTCTTTTAGAGCCTACACAGCAGCAAATCGGTAATAATATCTTAGAAGTCGCGTTTATCGCTGATTTTGATGGTTTACCTCTAGAATTTTTACGGTTTTTGAATAAATAGGCTGAAAATTCTTATTAATGCTTTTTGAGTGATATAATACTCTTCCCTTTCACAATACCTTTTCCACATTGGAAAAACATTGATTTATAGGTTGGGTTAAAGCATATTCACAAAGTGTGACCGAAAAGACGGGACACAACACTCATGTTGGGTCGCTATGTCGCTGAATCTAACCTACAGGTATTTTTAGTTTCTATGAGGTGCAGAAACATTTGCCAATTTTTCTAGTCAATCAATATATGTAACTTAAATTACATATATCTAATCGCCAAAGATATGTCTTTTTTCTCGACCGCACAACGACATCGCTTTTCTTTAGTTATCTTGAGTATCTGGGTAATAGGGGCTTTTGTGTTCAATCACGATCCTGCTTTAAGTGGAGAAGGGGTGTATTTTTCCACCCGTTATCACAATTCCTATCCAGAAAAATCTCATAAAACACCAGTCACTAAAGAAATATCAAATCTCGCCATTACAGCAAATGTTCGGAAAACAGTTCTCAATAATGGGTTAACTGTGATCACTAAGGAGGTTCATAATGCTCCTGTGGTGACAGTCCAGCTATGGTACAAATTTGGCTCAGGTCAAGAAGCGCCCGGAGTTAATGGTATTGCTCATCAATTAGAACATATTATGTTTAAAGGTACTAACAATCGTCCTATTCAATTCGGGCGATTATTTAATGCTTTAGGTAGTGATTCTAATGCTTTTACCAGTTATGACCAAACTGCATATTATAATACTGCGGAACGGGATAAACTCACCGCCCTATTGACATTAGAAGCCGATAGGATGAAAAATTTGCTGATAGATTCTCAACAATTAGCTAGTGAACAGCGAGTGGTTATTTCTGAATTACAGGGTTATGAAAATAGTCCAGAATATAGGCTAAATCGTGCTGTAATGATGTCTACTTTTCCTCATCATGCTTATAGATTACCAGTTGGTGGCACGAAGGCTGATGTGGAAAAATTCACGGTTGACCAAGTGCGAGAATATTACCAAAAGTTCTATAGTCCTGATAATGCTGTTTTGGTCATTGTCGGAGATTTTGACACCGCAGCAACTTTGAAAAGTGTCCAAGCTATTTTTGGTAAAATCCCTAAAGGCCAATATTCACCCCATAATCTCACAATTGCATCTCCTCATACTACTCCTACACCTACGATTAAATTGCAAGAACCGGGGGGAAACCCATTACTAAAACTGATTTATCCACTTCCTCCAATCAATCAACCGGATATTCCTGCTCTGGAAGTTATGGATTATATTTTAACTGCGGGTAAAAATTCTTACTTATATCAGAATTTGGTAGCATCGGGTTTAGCTAGTGATATTTCTGGCAATGTAGCTAGTTTACGGGCAGGTGGTTGGTATGAAATATTGGTTACTGGTATGGAAAATCAGGATTTAGCTAAGGTTGATGTAGCAATCATCAAGTCTTTAGAGAAACTTGCTAAAATCGGTGTGACAGAGGCACAAGTGGAACGAGCAAAAACTCAAATCACGGCTTCAGTGATTTTAAATGCTCGTGATATTACTAGTCAAGCTATGCAATTAGGTAATGATCAAATTACGACGGATAATTACCAGTATACAGAAAATCACTTAGTGAATATTCGGAAGGTTAAAGCTAGTGATGTAATTAAAGTTATCAATAAATATTTGCAGCCAGAATCCAGGAAAGTCGGATTTTTTGAACCTACTAAATCAGTAGAAACAAGTCGAAGTTTATCTTATTCAACACCAATACAAGAGGATTTTGCTGTTGATGTGGCCGTAGTTCCGACAGAAGTTAAGAAATATTTACCACCTTTAGATATATTACCCAAAACGGAGAAAAGACAAATACCTCAGCAATTACAATTGGCTAATGGATTACGTATATTACTACTACCAGATACAACCACACCAACAGTAACTTTAAGCGGATATATTAAAGCTGGGACCGAATTTGAGCCAGATCATCAAGGAGGATTAGCGTCCTTAGTAGCAACAAATCTGATGAATGGCACGAAAACCAAAGATATGGGAACTATTGCTGGAGAATTAGAGGCAAAAGGCGCGAATTTGAACTTTGAAGCTTCTCTTGAGGGTGTACGGATTAAAGGTAGTAGTTTAGCGGTAGATTTACCCGTTTTGTTGGGAACGTTGACAGATGTGATGATAAATAGTACATTTCCAGAAAAGGAGTTTAAGCTTTCACTGCAACAAGCTTTAACTTCTTTAAATTCCGATTTGGATGATCCTGATAAGGTAGCAAATCGTATCTTTGTTCAGTCTATTTATCCGAGAAAACACCCATTACATACTTTTCCAACAGCGGAAAGCATTGGACAGATTCAACGTCAAGACGTAATGAGATTTAAAGCACAACATTATCGTCCTGATACCACAGTTTTAGCAATTGTAGGCGATTTTGATGTTAACAAAGTGCGATCGCTCATTCAAGCACAATTAGGAGATTGGCAAGTTAAAGGTAAACCACCAATGGTAAAATATCCCAAAGTGGAGATGCCAAAAAATGTAATTAGTGTTAATCCTGTTGTATCTGGTAAACCCCAAGCGATTACTTATATGGGTTATACTGGAATTAGTCGTCAAGATAAACGATTCTATGCGGCAATGGTATTGAATCAAATTCTCGGAGGTGATACATTATCGAGTAGACTGGGGGCGGAAGTGCGGGACCATCAAGGCTTAACCTACGGAATTTATAGTAATTTCATTACAGGTAAGAATGCTGGTACATTTCTGATTGAAATGCAAACTAGTCCAGAAGACGCAAGGAAAGCGATTTCCAGTACCCGTAACCTTTTAAAACAAGTTCATCAACAAGGTGTGACAGCAGGGGAGGTAGAGACAGCAAAACGCAATTTAATCAGCAATTATAATATTTCCTTAGCCAATCCTGAACAGTTAAGCCAGAAAATGGTCATGAATGAGGTTTATGGTTTGAATCAGATAGAATTGCAATCATTTATTAATAAAATAGAACAAGTTAACTTAAGTCAAGTTAATCAGGCTGCTCGTGAATTGCTTCACGCTGATAAAATTGTTGTTGTGACAGCGGGGCCACCAATTCTTATCCATAGAAACATCAAAGAAGCATTATGACAGATAAGTGTAAGGTCTAAATATCTATTCAACCATGATTAATCACTTAATTAAGGTCTAATGAAATGTGGTGGGTTAGTTTGTTAACTCACTCTACAAGATTAAGCGATAGCACTAAATATTATAGTTATAGTTTAGAGGGTGCTTCCGATAACACACCCCACACTATTTAGACGTTTTACCCCCCCATTTGTGAATTTTTTGAGTTACGGACAAATTTTTCTCCAAAAAAACTACTCTAAATCGCTGTAACCCTTACTCCTATTACCTTTTGAGCTTCTCCAAAATTTTCTCCACACCCCTAGTATTTCCCCCGTCTGTGCGGCCCATAAGAATACCAACCACAAGAATGGGGACAAATTGTAATAGATAATCATTTATGTCCGTTTGTTGACATAGACCAGGATTAACAGAATAAATATCTGTGTTTTCCTAAAGACGCAAAAATAAGTTAACGTAAATATAGATATTTTTGGCAATAAATCTCAACAACTTCACACTTAATCAGTAAAGCACCAATAATTCCTAAATTTGATGATGAACATTTTCACCAGCCTACTTTCGCAACCAGTCGAGCCAAAACCCGAAAAACAACAACGGAGAGGGATTGAAATTAAATCACCCCGCGAAATCGAAATTATGCGGCAATCAGCTAAGATTGTCGCAACTGTCCTCAAAGAAATTTCTGAGCTAGTGCAACCAGGAATGACCACGGCTGATTTAGATGCTTATGCTGAAAAACGTATCCGGGAAATGGATGCAACTCCTAGTTTTAAAGGATACCATGGTTTTCCCGCTTCCATTTGCTCTAGTATTAATAATGAGGTTGTCCATGGGATTCCCAGCCCTAAAAAGATAATTCGGAGTGGGGACGTTTTAAAAGTTGATACAGGAGCTTACTACCAAGGTTTTCACGGTGATTCCTGTATTACTATTGCTGTCGGGAATGTCACTGATGAAGCTGGGAGACTGATTAAAATAGCTGAGGAATCTTTATACAAAGGGATTGAACAGGTAAAGGCTGGTGTACATTTGACAGAGATTGCGGGTGCAATTGAAGATCATGTAAAAGCCAATGGTTTTGCGGTGGTGGAGCAATTTACTGGTCATGGTGTGGGTAGAAATTTACATGAAGAACCAGCGGTTTTTAACTATCGGACTCGTGAGATACCAAATGTAAAATTACGTTCAGGGATGACTTTAGCGATTGAACCGATTTTAAATGCTGGTTCTAAAAATACTAGAATTTTAGCTGATAGATGGACTGCGGTAACAGTGGATAATGCTTTATCTGCTCAGTTTGAGCATACTGTATTAGTTACAGATAGTGGTTATGAAATTTTAACTGATAGAAATAATCTTTAACTATGATTTTTATGATTTTTATAGTTGGGATAATTACTAAAAACTAACAACTAACAACTGACGACTAACAACTAACAAATTAGATTGTTAGTTCCCACCAAGTTTTTTGACCAACGACCCCATCTATTGGGAGACGGCGACGATTTTGAAAAGCTTTCACAGCACTTTCCGTCATTGGTCCAAAAAGTCCATCATGGGGTACTCCATAACCATTACAAATTAACAGTTTTTGTAAAATTTTGACAGATATACCTGAACTACCAAAGGCAATTACAGGCATGGTTTTGTTATCAGTTTCTCCATATTTTATTGATACCTGAATACCTCCTTTCCCTACCAAGGGGATATTACCAGCATCAGCTAATTCAAAAGAATTGACGGACTTATGTTTTTGTGCTATTTCCTCAAGAATTTTATACCGTCGAAATGAGAGCTTTGAGTGATGAGTAGGAGGGGGGTTAAGTGTTTGAGTAAATTCTGGTGGTGTGATTTGAGGATCAATATTTAACTTATTTGATTGATAATTGTTTAGACGGACACCATTTTCTAAGGTAAAGACCCTTTGTAGGAGAAAATAGGTCATGTTTGGTGGTTTTAGATTCAATATTAGTCCGATGTCAGTCATTTTTAAAGATCATGATCAAGATACATTGAGAATTGCTAGTAACTGTTTGTCAGTTGCCATAAGTTGTTTGTTCGTTTAATATTGGGAGGTAGTTGGGGGTAGAGTTCTTTTATTTCATAACGAAGAGACTCTATAACCCAATAATATACTTGATAATTTTGGGTGATATTGCCAGTTAATCCAACATTTATTTAACGGAAGAGTATTACATTGAATTGGAATTGTCAGGAAAGATCCTTTTAATCAATCTAGTGATTTATATCAGAAGGATGATTTGATTTGAGACTATAATAATTATTAACTTTAGTCATCTATCTTGAGAGAGTTAACATATTAAATCAAATATAGAACTCCTATTTGTTTGGGAATAAAACTCAGTACACGCTCATATTCTTTCTATTCCATCCCGACGTAAATAAATAGAGGAATCAAGCAAAATGACCGTATTTAAGGCTACTTAGAGGACAAAAAAATCCCAATTGATGAGATTGGGAGGATCAAATCTTTAATAAATTTGTTGTGGTACTTGCCAGAAATTAAGGAAAGAGATTACCACGGTGGTACAATGTAATTAACCCATACCTTATGTAACTGGATGGAAGTAGAAGGCAAAACCCAAGACAGTATAAGCTGCTAGGAGTAATGTTCCTTCTAACCAATTAGATTTACCATCAGAACTAATGCTATTAGCAATTAAAACTGATACAGCAACAGCTACTAATTCAAAGGGGTTAAAATCTAAATCCATTGGTTGACCAATTACCCAACCGGCAATTACTAAAACTGGGGCCACAAATAGGGCAATTTGCATACTTGAACCCACAGCGACAGACATGGAAAGATCCATTTTATTCTTCATAGCTACAGTGACTGCGGTAGCGTGTTCAGCAGCATTACCGATAATGGGAACTAAAATTACGCCAGTAAATAGTGAACTTAAGCCTAGTTTAGATGTAGCGACTTCTAAAGAGCCAACTAATAATTCTGACTCAAAGGCAACTAACAGAGTACAAACTAAAAGGACACCACTCCATAACCAGATATTTGGTTTTGTATGGGTAACTTCCTCTTGTGCCTCTATTTCTGCTACACCAACTTCATACAGATAAGCATGAGTTTTCATAGAAAATAGCAGTGTTAAGCCGTAAACCAGAATTAAGACCACAGCCACAGCTAGGGAAAGATTCTGCACCGTTGTTTCGCTAATACCGATGGAGGTATAGTTCATTGCTGTTGGTAACAAAATAGCAATTACTGCCAAGTTCATGGAGGAAGCATTTACCCGTGCTACAACTGATTCAAATGTTTGTTCTTTGTAACGGATTCCCCCTAATAGCATGGATAAACCCATAACTAGGAGTAAGTTACTAATAATTGATCCAGTAATACTGGCTTTGACGACATCTATTAAACCTGCGTTCAGGGCAACTAAGGCAATAATCAATTCTGTAGCATTACCAAAAGTTGCGTTTAAAAACCCGCCTATTCCTGGTCCGACGACTACGGCGATTTCTTCCGTAGCAGTTCCCATCCAAGCTGCTAGGGGGAGAATAGCTAAGGCTGCGGTGATGAAAACTATCAGGTCTCCCCATTCTAAAAAGTGGGCTGCTAAGGATATGGGTATAAATAGCAGCAACACGCTGAAAATAATGTTCTTGATTGACATTTTTACCTTTAGTTTAAGGGATTTCTACACAATGGCTAAAATATCATGTGCATTTGAATACTTATCATATCTGTCGGAGATGAAATTGGTAATGGGTAAGTCAGTTATTTTTTAATTGTTTTCAACAAACAACCAACAACTGACCACTGACAATTGACAATTGACAACTGGCAACTGACCACTGACAACTGACGACCAATTGTAGAAAGGTAGATATAGTAGGAATATTCTGCAAAATTGCAAATTTATTTGGGTAAAAATATATGACTTCGGCTGCGGAAATACCAAGTAGTTTCGGCTCAATATTACCATTAGATCAAGAGGCTAAATCTAGTCCTGAACGTGATCCCCTGAAAATTGCTCAGGGTGTTTATGTGACGGTTCATGGTCATTTTTATCAACCCCCTAGAGAAAATCCTTATCTTGATGCCATTGAACGTCAACCTAGTGCTAGTCCTTTTCACGACTGGAATGAGCGTATTCATTGGGAGTGTTATCGTCCTAATGCCTTTGCTAGGGTCTTAAATGACCGGGGTGAAGTTGTGAAGATTGTCAATAATTATGAATACATGAGCTTTAATATTGGTCCAACGCTGATGTCGTGGTTAGAACGTCATGATATGGAGGTTTATCAGCGGATTTTGGAGGCTGATGCTCAAAGCTGCGATCGCTTGCATGGTCATGGGAATGCGATCGCTCAAGTATATAATCATATTATCCTCCCCCTAGCCAATGAACGGGATAAATATACACAAATTCGCTGGGGTAAGGAAGATTTCCGTTCTCGCTTTGGCCGTGATCCCGAAGGAATGTGGCTGGCAGAAACAGCCGTAGATTATGACACCTTAGAGGCATTGGTAGCAGAAAACATTAAATTTATCATTTTAGCTCCTTCTCAAGCCCAGCGTTGCCGTCCTATCCCCACAGAGGATGATTCTGATAGTCAATGGCATGAAGTGGGGGGTAATCAAATTGACCCAACTCGTCCTTATCGTTGTTATTTGAATGTCGACAAGTCCACAAAAAAATCAACGCCCTACATTGATATCTTTTTCTACGATGGTCCAATTTCGCGGGATATGGGCTTTAGTGATGTGGTCTACAATTCCCATCATTTTGCGAGACGGATTGGAGCGGCGATTCGTGGGGATCATCGTCAGTCCCAATTAATTTCCGTAGCTACTGACGGGGAAACCTTTGGACATCACAAAAAGGGAACAGAAAAGACTTTAGCCTATGCTTTTATTGGTGAGTTTCCCCGTCATGGTTGGACTGTAACCAATTTTGCCCATTATTTGAGTTTAAATCCTCCTTCTTGGGAAGTAAAATTAAAGTCTGTAACAGCTTGGAGTTGCGCTCATGGTGTGGATAGATGGCAAGATGATTGTGGTTGTGGTGGTGAAGGGGGTGTATGGCATCAAAAATGGCGGCGGCCATTACGCAATGCTTTAAATTGGCTGCGGGATCAGTTAATTGATGTCTATGAGGAATATGGCGGCGTTCTATTTCGTGATCCTTGGCAAGCAAGGGACGAATATATTCGTATTATCAGTGATCGCACTCCCGCAAATATTAATCGCTTTCTATCCCACCATCAAACTCGCAAACTCCAAGCTGCTGAACAGGTAGAAGCTTTACGTTTATTGGAAATGCAGCGTCACTCTTTATTGATGTTCACCAGTTGCGGTTGGTTTTTTGAGGAAATTTCTCGTCCAGAGGGAACACAGATTTTACGCTATGCCTCCCGGGCTCTAGAATTAGCCGGAGATGTGGCAGGTATACAATTAGAAAGGGGTTTTATTGAACGTTTGGGTTTAGCTCCTAGTAATGTGGAAGAGTTTAAAAATGGGGCGGAAATATATCGGCAATTGGTGCTAACTGCCCAAATTGACTTTAAACAAGTTGCTGCTCATTATGCTATTACTTCCTTATTTAATCATCACCAAAATACTGTTCCTGGAAAAGAGACAGATAAGCTCTCCCATAATCATCATCAGCGTGTTTACTGTTATACCACTCATGAGCTAGATTATCATAAGCAAAGTCTGGGACTATTGACTATGGCTGTGGGGCATTTGCAGCTAGTGTCAGATATTACTTGGGAAAGTGAAAGTTTAGTATTTGCTGTACTGCATTTGGGTGGTTGGGATTTTCATTGCTGTATTCAAAAGTTTGCAGGACGACGTAACTATAGTCAAGTTAAAGAAAAGCTATTTACAGCCCTACAACAGGCTAGTATCGCTCATCTGATTTTGGTGATGACTCAATTGTTCGGAGATGATACTTTTAGTTTACAGACTTTATTTGCGGAAGAACGTCACCGGATTATGCGGTTGTTGAGTCAGGAAACACTGGCACGTTTAGACCAGTTATATACTCAGGCTTATCGTGATAATTACGGTGTAATTATGGCTTTTCATCGGGATGAGTTGGAAGTACCACGAGAATTACAGGTAGCAGCGGAAATTGCTTTGGGCTATCGTTGTCTGACAACTTTGAAATCTCTAGAACAAGATATTACTGATTTGCAATTAAGCTGGAATTTGATTGTAGAATTGGAAGCGATCGCTACTGAGGCTAAACATCTGCGTTGTCAATTAAATATCCCCAATGGCAACCGTATCATCGAACAATTAATAGTCCGTTTATTGTGGCAATTGTTGTATGATGCCAATAGTAAGATAGATGCAGATATTCAACGGTTAGAACGATTAATTGATGTTGGTCATCAATTACACTTAGGCATGAGTTTAAAACATTGTCAAGAACTTTACTGGAGTTGTTTACACAGTCAAATATTGCCCCGGATTACCAGTATTGACAATGAAGCAGAAACTATCCAATGTCGTCAATTACTGAAATTAGGACGAAAATTAGCTGTTGATGTTAGCCCTTATTTAGATAAATTGGCGTAAATGTGCGGGGTGGGTATCGCCCACCTAAAAATTATTACTTACTAAATTGCTTTAATATTTTATTGATTACGCTTATGCAATGAAGATAGTTCTTCCTCATCGATTTTATGATAACAAATTTTCCGCCTGGTGTCAATAGCTCTTACTGATTTTAGATTAATAATTTCCGTTGTTTGATATTTGTCATTTCCGGTCATTTTCTTCCGTAGGGGAGATACTAACCCCACGTAGGTTGAGGTATTTAAGTTCCCCAACTCAGTGTTAACGGCCGCCGTGCGAGAACTTGGTTATATAGTTGTTCTAATTGGGTGATGTTGTCATTCAGGGTATAGCGTTCTAAGACACGCTTTCTGGCTTTTTCTCCCAATAATGTTGTTAATTCTGGATGATCTTGGAATAGTGGTAATAGAGTTTTTAACTGCGATCGCACGCTGCTTGTATTAATAGCTACACCAGCGCCCTTTTCTAAAACTTCTCCATCTGCTCCGACATCAGTGGCTAAACAAGCCAAACCACAGGACATAGCCTCCAATAGAGACAAGGATAAACCCTCAACCAAGGAGGGCAAAATAAATACATCAGATCCCCGTAAAATTTCGATGCGGCGATTTTCATCAGCGATGAATCCTAACCAGATGATACCATGTTCTCGTCCATAAAATGATTCTAAAGAAGGTTTTAATGGACCATCACCGACAATCAGTAATTTGGTATTAGACCCCATATCCGACTGTTTCCAAGCACGTAATAGAGATTCAACGTTTTTTTCCTGAGCAATTCTGCCTTGATAAACAAATAGACGTTCAGCAGCGAATTCAGCTTTGACTTGAGAAGGACCGGGGGAATACTTAACAGGGTCTACACCATTAGGAATGACAGCAATCTTTTTTTCCCTAACACCCATATTTGATAACAATTCCCGCTGAATTTGGGAAAAGATAATTACACCATCATAATGGTCTAAAAAAGGAGCGTAAAGTTGATAAGCTAAAAGTTGGGTACTAGAAAGTAATTTTGCTCCCTTACCTGCAAATGGGGTATGGAAAGTAGCAATCAGAGGCAAATTTAATTCTTCACAAATTTCTGGTAAAACAAAGTCTAGAGTTGAGAGAGTCAGAGAAGCATGAACTATATCTGGCTTAATTTCCCGTAGTGAATCCTTCAAAACCTTAGTTGCCTTGAAAGAGGGAATTGTGTAAACTTGAGACTTGTAAATAAATGGTAAAGGGACCTCTTGAAAATTAGGCCAGTTGTCAGTTGTTGCTTCTTCTTGAGCAAAGTGCAGAAAACTAACCTCGTGTCCTCTGTCTAATAATCCGTTGGTAATTTCTCGACTGTAGGTGACGTTACCGCAAAAGGGAGTTTTTTTTCCAATCCAAGCTATACGCATTCTTAGGTTATCTATAAACAAAGGCGAGTGTAAAACTATTTTTATGATGAAATTGTTATAGCTGAATTTTTGGTAATCACAAAAACCCAGATATTGCCAATTTTAAACCTAAATAATCTTAGCAATTAAAAAGCCAAACAAGTTATTAAATTTTTAACTTAATCACAAATTAATATGCTAATTATTTAGTTGATTCCCATTTGCATCTTGCTGGATTGAGTTTAACACAAAACCCAGTAGTTTGATACAGTTTTTGACTATTTGCTATTTGAGGATTCATGAGAATTGTACCAGGTAAACAGACCGCCGATGCAGACAATAGCAGCTAAGGTAAAAAATACAGCTTTTAAGCCGATAAAAGTTTCAGCTATACCGGCTAAAGTCAAAGGTAAAGAGAGAGCAATATTAATCAGATTATTTTGCAGTCCAAATACTTTTCCGCGCATAGCTGCTGGTGTTTCGGTTTGGATAGCTGTTTGCATAGGGATACCGACCAAAGCCCCAAATACACCGACTAGAGCGATGAATATTAACACAGGCAAAAGTTGAGTAGTGAATAGGGATAAACCAATTAAAGATCCTACCATACCTAGACAACCGCAAAAACTGAGTTGCCTATAGGAAAAGCGCTGGCCGAATTGGCCGAGAATAGTTGCCCCGATAGCAACACCGACCCCAGCAGAGGCTAATAAAAAGCCGAATTGAGAGGCCTTCATATTGGGGATAATTTCCGCCATACGCACTGCAAGTACAGTCAGGGCTGCAAAGACAGAAAATAAGATAATTAGCTGTAATAAAGCATTGCGGACGCGGTGATTTTCTTGAAGATAACGTAACCCGTCGCGCAAGTCAGAGAAAAGATGAGGAAATTCTGTTTCTGGGGGGTGAGGCTTTTCATTAGTTTGGATTAATAATAATATTAACCCAGCGATCGCATAACTACCACCCACCAAAATTTCCTTTCCTAGTCCACCACTACCACCTAATTGTATCCACAGTTTATCGGCCAAGGACAAAACTGGTTCTCCCAATGCAAAACCCACAATTACCGAAGCCATCATTGTCGTTGTATAGAGAGAATTAGCTGAGAGTAAATCCTGTTCTTTCACCACCAAAGGAATAGCAGATTGTTCGGCTGGTGCGAAAAATTGGGTCAAAGTAGAAACCAAAAAAGTCACAGCTAAAATCACCAAAAAACCCACTGGTAAAACTCCGACATTTTGCCAACTATGGGTTAACCATAATAGGGGAGGAATCAGTAGAACCAGGATACCGCGCCAAATATTTGATGCTACCAAAACGACCTTTTTTGACCAACGATCTACAAATACACCAGCTACAGAACCAAATAAAACTGCTGGAATAGTAAACGCTATCATTAAAGCCGAAACCCAAGCACTAATACTTTGATCACTAGCTTTAAACTGGCTATTAATCAAGGCGATCATTAATACTAAATAAACTTTATCAGCTAATTGACAAAAAACTTGACCTGCCCAAAGAGCCAGAAAATTGGGATTCTTTAATACAGGTAAAAAACCCTGCTGTTGATGATTTTCTGAATTTGCACCTCCAGCACCATTATCTATTAATGAAATTGTTTCCTGTGCAACTGAAATATTTTCTTGACCGCCATTATTTGTGCCTTTTGACTGAGGAATTTCTGGTGAATTGGGGATATCAGTCAAGGAAATTTCCGATATGCAATTTCCATCTTCAGAAGTATCATTTGGTGATATTTCTGGACTATAAATATGATTAAGGTTAGGCACAGCAGTAATATGATCTAATGCTCTATGCTTTGTTTTGGGTTCGTTAGGTGAGTGATTTTGGCTTTTTCTATCTAAGTCAGACGATTGTATCATGGTTGGTGGCAAAATAGGAATCAATCAACAGGGCAGAGAGAATAGGTTGTTCTAAATGATACTGGAGATACTGGCGCAAAATTCGCTCAACAGATAACCAGCTAGAATAGTCAACTGCATCTATTTTCATTATCTCTGTTTCGGCCAGATATTGAAGTATAATCAGTTCTTTTCCATTTAAGCGACGAGAAATAATTGGTAACTCCTGCTGATGAAAAACCGTTTCATAACTAGGGTTAGATAATGAAGACGAGGGACTCAGACCACTTATGTTTGTTGTTTGACCCATTTCTCCATTTTCCCATTTTCGCTGCTGTATTTCCTTTCGCAAAGTTTTCCAAGCATCTAGACAAATTATGCCACCAGCGGGAATACTAAATCCCACTTGCCAATGGGGATTTGTCCAGTCTGGAGTTAAAGGCCGTTGGGTTAAACAACAGGATTCTAGTTGGGGGGTGAGTCCTGCTAAGGTTAAAAGCTGAAATACACCTTGGGCTAGATAAGCAACTACAGATTTTATCTCTGTTTTTGGTATATCCTGTAGCCGCTGAAGATGTTCATTAAATAACCCATAAAGTTCTGTTTGCGGTTGTTCGCTTATACCTTGACATAAGACAATTTCAGCTAGATATTGACTAGCAGCTAATTTACCCAAGTCTTGAGATAAACCGGGGTAAGTTTTTATAGTTTCAGCTTGAGTAATTCTACCAAGGTTTTTACCTTGGGAAATGAGTAATTGATTGACGACAAATATCCCCATTTTTCCCCCCAAGCTGGAGTTTTGTTTACGAGAACCCGTCGCAACTGCCCGAATTAGCCCAAATTCTGGAGTTAAAATTGTAACTATTTTATCAGATTCACCCAGTGCTTGAGCTTTGAGATTAATACCTGTTGCTTTATAGGTTTTACTCATTTTTGGTCAGTGGTTAGTGGTCAGTGGTTAGTGGTCAGTAGTCAGTGGTCAGTGGTAAAGGAAAAACAAAGGACAACTAACAAAGAACAACTGACAAATAACTACTCACTTTTTTCCTTCTCTACATGATTACGTTGACGAAGTAAATCTACACCACGGGATGTGCCTAATCTAGTCGCACCAGCCATAATTAACTCTAAAGCTTCATTGTGTGTACGAATACCCCCTGACGCTTTAATTCCTACCCGATCTTTTGCTATCTCTTTTAAAAGTTTAACATCTGCTACAGTTGCCCCTCCATTCCAACCTGTACTGGTTTTTAAAAATGCTGCACCGGCATCCATAGCCAATTCAGCCGCTATTTGTTTTTCAGTATCAGTCAGAAGACTGGTTTCTAAAACTACCTTAACAGGCTGTCCGGCTTCTTCGCAAATTGTGGCAATTTCTTGGTGAACTTCGTCTGTTTTACCGGCTTTTAACCACCCTAAGTTAATGACTACGTCTAACTCAGTAGCGCCATTATCTACTGCTTCTTTAGCTTCATATAACTTCACGGCTGAGGTATTTGCACCATTGGGAAAGCCAATAACTGTACAAATTTGAGGATTTTTTTTATACAGTAGTTCCGCTGCTTGCTTGACATAGCATGGATTTACACAAACGGAAGCAAAGTTATATCTATATGCTTCATCGCACCATTGAATTATCTGTTCTGGGGTAGCAATTGGTAGTAGCAGAGAGTGGTCAATAAATGGTGCAATATCAATGTTTGGATAGTCTAGTGCCATCGGTTTTATTTTGGTGTAGAGTTTATTAAACTTGATGAAAATTAAAGTATTTCTTATATATTAAACCACAGATTAGGAGAAGTCAGAAAGTAGTAGTATAGAGCGTGCGACTATTCTGGTAAACCAGTGTTTAAAAAGTCAAGAATAGTTTGTGCTAATGACTTCGCTGCTAAGTATGGTACACCATTGCCAACGGTTTTAAACATATTCGTAAGTGACATATTTTCTGGGAGTGAAAAATCTGCGGGTAAAGATTGAATTGCTAAAGCTTCTGCTACAGAAATACGCCTAATTTTGTAAGGATGTAAATGGACTTCATTATTACCATAGCAAGCTGTGGGAGAATAACGCCACCTATGTAAACGTTTAAATGATTTTTTAGAATCATCTCCCTCTTTAATAGTAGCAAATTTAATTTTACCTGCTCTGGGTTGAAAATAATGTTTAGCATTGGGATGGTTAAGAACGTGATTTTTTCTAAACCAATATTCTACAGTAAGTTGTTGAGGAATATTTTCAGGACAAGGAATTAAAGAATCTTCTTGAAATTGTTCACATTGATTCCAAGGATAAGCAAATACTTGATTTTGAGGATATAAAATATGTTTTTCCCAAGGAAAGGTAAAATCATCTTTGATTTTTATGTCTTTGAGAAAATTATCTTTAAAGCCTATTAAAATAATTCTCTCTCTATCTTGGGGTACACCGTACTCAATAGCGTTAATTAACCTTTCTGTTAAAATATAACCTGATTTTTGTAATTTGATTTTTAACTCTTCAAAAAATAGACGATGTTTTGTGGTTCTCCATAAACCTTTGACATTTTCAAATAAAAAGAAATCGGGTAAATTTTGACAAATTAATTCAATATAAGCAGATGAAAGTTTACCATTATCGCCTAAATGTCCTTTATTTTTACCACCAACAGAAAAATCTGGACAGGGTGGACCACCAATAAAGCCTATTATATGATTTGATTTGCGGGAATATTTGACTAATTCATTTAATTGTTGTCCTGGTGTTTCTGCTATTAATTTACTTACGTCTGCGGCTTCTCCTTCATGATATCCATATTCAGGTTGGGGGAGGTTGAGTTTTTCCCGTGAATAGCGATATGCGGACATGAATGGGGGGAAAATTTCGTTAACGTAAGCGATGTTATAACCTGTGGTTTCAAAACCTAAATCGAGGAAGCCTGAACCGGAGAAAAATGAGAAAATAGTAGGATAATTAATCAGGGACATAATATACTATTTAGAGAAAATTTATTGAATTATTACTAGTATAACTGATAGGTGATTTAGTGAGGTCATAGAAAATTGAAATTTGTAGTTAATCAATAAATTCTATGGTAATTATATTAGATTTATAAATATTGCCAGAGTCAAATATTCACCAGAAATAAGGGTTTAAGGAATATTTTGGGTAAGTCCTGATATTGTTTGATGATCTGAATCATAGCTAAAATGTATAAACTACAAAGAATATTTAGCAAATTTGTACTGATATCAGTACAATCATAGATATATATTTACTCTTACTAAAGTTATATCTAAAAATATACAAATCACCAGATGATGATATGTACCTACGTAAACTTAACTATGATTAAAAGCATATTTTTAGGGAATATTAAGCTATAATCCGATGTACAGTTAAATAAATTAAAAAATATATTGTCTAGAATATTTAAATAGAATCAGATAAAAAATATCTGATAGATGAATTAAGGTGGGATAAAAATCATCTATCACCAAATATTGATCTCAATTTACTAGTAATTTAGGTATTATTGTTGAGTATTAACTAGTTAAAACTTAGGTTAAATAGAGTACAAACTACATGGGACAAGGTTTTTTACAAATTGCTTTAACGCTGTGTATTGTCGTATTAATTACGCCCATACTAGGAAAATACATAGCCAGGGTTTTCTTAGGAGAAAGAACAATCCTAGATTCTGTGATGAAGCCAATAGAGACAATAATTTATATTTTAGGGGGTGCGGGCAAAAAAAATGATATGACGGGTTGGCAGTATATTCGCGCTTTACTATTTACTAACGCAGTCATGGGTGGTGTAGTTTATGCCCTGCTCTATGATCAGAAACTTCTGCCTGGGAATCCCAATGGACTGGGGAGAATGAGATGGGATTTATTACTACATACCACAATTTCCTTCCTGACCAATACAGACCAACAACATTACGCGACAGAAAATACCTTTAGTTATTTTAGTCAAACATCGGCTTTAGGCTTTTTGATGTTTACTTCAGCGGCCAGTGGTTTAGTAGTGGGAATTGCCTTTATCCGGGGGTTGACCGGGAGAAAACTGGGAAATTTTTATGTTGATTTTACCCAGGCTATCACTAGGATATTACTACCTTTATCCATTATTGGAGCGATCGCCCTAATTATCTCAGGTGTGCCCCAAACATTAGACAGAACCCTAGAAATAGAGACCTTAGAAGGGAGAATCCAGTATATAGCTAGAGGTCCGGTAGCATCCTGGGAGATGATTAAAATGTTAGGGGAAAATGGCGGCGGATTTTTTGCAGCTAATTCTGCACATCCTTTTGAGAATCCCAATGGTGCTTCCAACTTAATAGAAATCATCGCCATGCTGGCCATTCCCACATCCTTAATTTACACCTATGGAATATTTGCCAATAACCTCAAACAAGCCTGGTTATTATATTGGATGGTATTTATCATCTTTGTCGTTCTCATTGGCGTTACAGCCACAGGAGAATTACAAGGAAATCCGCTAATTAACAACGCTTTGAAATTAGAATTACCAAATTTAGAAGGTAAAGAAGTCAGATTTAATTGGTCACAAACAGCATTATGGGCAATTACAACTACCGCCACCATGTGCGGTGCTGTTAACGGAATGCACGATTCTCTAATGCCTAATGGCACTTTCTCGACCTTATTCAACCTATTTTTACAAATAATTTGGGGTGGACAGGGAATAGGGACTGCTTATCTTTTCATTTACCTGATTCTTACGGTTTTTCTGACTGGTTTAATGGTAGGGCGCACCCCGGAAATTTTCGGGCGCAAAATTGAAAAACGAGAAATTGTTCTTGCTAGTGTAGTGCTATTAATTCACCCAATGATGATTTTAATTCCCAGTGCCATCGCTTTAGCATATCCTATATCCTTGGCAGGAATTAGTAACCCAGGTTTTCATGGTATTTCCCAAGTAGTTTATGAATACGCCTCAGCGGCCGCTAATAATGGTTCTGGCCTAGAGGGATTAAAAGACGATACGTTATGGTGGAACATAAGTACAACTGTGAGTATTTTTGCAGGACGTTATATACCAATTATTGCCCTACTGCTTTTAGCTGATAGTATGTCCAAAAAACAAGCGACCCCAGAAAGCCGGGGGACTTTGAGAACAGATTCTCTACTATTTACGGGTATTACCGCTGGTATCACCCTTATTTTAGGAATCCTGACATTTTTCCCAGTTTTAGCATTAGGTCCAATCGCCGAAGGTTTTAAACTGGGTACTGGTAGTTAATAGAGACTTTTTCTAACACTTAGGCGCAGACCCTGCGTCCCTACTGAAATTACTTATATATGAACTCAAACGGAACTAATTCTCATTCCAAAGCCTCCCGTCCGCGTTATCGCCGCAAAAAACCAAGAAAACAGCGGGTAACGAACAAAGGACTTTATATTCGGGCGATTAATGATGCTTTCATGAAATTGCATCCTCGATATGCTATCAAAAATCCGGTGATGTTTTTGGTATGGATAGGAACAGTTATCACCTTTTGTGTAACGATTTATCCCCAATTATTTGGACCGATAAACCAAAAAAACCCCTATTTATTTAATGGCTTGTTAACAGGGATTTTGTTGTTCACAGTTCTATTTAGCAACTTTGCGGAAGCCGTAGCCGAGGGAAGAGGGAAAGCCCAAGCTGATACTTTACGTTCCACCCAGTCAGCCACCACCGCCAAAACTATCACCGTTGATGGCACAATTACAGAAGTTCCTTCTGGCAGCTTGAAACAAGGAGATACTATATACGTAGTTTCAGGTGATATTATTCCTGCAGATGGTGAAGTGATTATGGGTGTTGCGTCTGTAGATGAATCAGCGATTACTGGCGAATCTGCTCCAGTTCTCAAAGAATTTGGGTCAGATGTTGCCAGTTCTGTGACTGGTGGTACACGTATTATCTCCGATGAACTGATTATTCGCGTCACGTCTGAACCAGGTAAAGGCTTTATTGACCGGATGATTGCCTTGGTAGAAGGGGCAGAACGCAGTAAAACACCTAATGAAATTGCTTTAACAGTATTATTAGCGGTTCTGAGCTTAGTATTTTTATTCGTGGTGGCAACCCTTCCCGTCTTTGCTTATTATGTCAATAGTCCTGTTAGTGTCCCCGTTCTCATTGCTCTATTGGTAGCACTTATTCCCACAACTATCGGCGGATTACTAAGTACCATCGGCATTGCGGGTATGGATAGGGTTGCTCAATTTAACGTCATTGCCACCTCTGGCAGGGCAGTAGAAGCCTGTGGAGATATCAATACCCTAGTTCTTGACAAAACCGGGACAATCACTCTTGGCAACCGTTTAGCAGAGGAGTTTATCCCTATTAATGGCCACTCAATCATAGAAATTGCTAATGTAGCTTTGGCGGCTAGTATCTTTGACGATACTCCAGAGGGTAAATCTATTGTTAGACTCGCAGAAAAGTTAGGAGCAAACTTTGATTTAGACCGTAAACAAGCACAGGGGATAGAATTTTCAGCAAAAACTCGGATGAGTGGTACTAATTTACCCGGTGGGAGGGAACTGCGGAAAGGTGCAGTAGGGGCAATTAAAGGCTTTGTTCTTTCTCGCCATGGAAAGGATAGTCCAGAATTAGATATTGCTTATGAACAGGTTTCCCGTCAAGGTGGTACACCTTTGGCTGTATGTCTGGATAACGAAATTTACGGTGTTATCCATCTTAAAGATATTGTGAAACCGGGTATCCGCGAACGATTTGATCAACTGCGACACATGGGAGTACGGACAATCATGCTCACGGGAGATAACCGGATTACTGCTTCTGTGATTGCCCAGGAAGCTGGGGTAGATGAATTTATCGCCGAGGCCACACCAGAAGATAAAATTAGTGTGATTCAACGGGAACAGTCCGAGGGAAAAATTGTCGCTATGACTGGGGACGGGACGAATGATGCTCCTGCTTTAGCACAGGCTAATGTAGGTGTGGCGATGAATACAGGAACGCAAGCAGCTAAGGAAGCGGCTAATATGGTGGATTTAGATTCTGATCCTACCAAATTAATTGATATTGTTGGCATAGGCAAGCAATTGTTAATCACTCGTGGGGCATTAACAACGTTTTCTATTGCTAATGATATTGCTAAGTATTTTGCAATTATTCCCGTACTTTTCACATCTGCGAATCTAGAAAGCTTAAATGTGATGAAGTTAAGTAGTGTCAATTCTGCTATTTTGTCGGCATTGATTTATAATGCTTTAATTATTCCGGCGTTAATTCCTCTAGCATTAAAGGGTATTCAATTTCGACCTTTGACCGCTAATCAACTTTTGCAACGAAATATTTTAATTTATGGCTTAGGTGGGGTAATTGCTCCATTTATAGCGATTAAATTAATAGATATGATGGTGACATTTGTCGGTTTAGCATAAACAATTACAGCACTTCCCGGTATTATGGGGTACATATCTAGCGGGCAAGATGCCCGCACCACAAGAGTTTCATAATTCAATTTTGTACCTCGTCAGTGCGGAAACTGCTGTATATAAAAATGTAAAATAACTGAAAACTTCTTGACTCTTGGCTTTTGTCTTTTGCCTCTTATTTTTGATTTATGAAAATAATACCATTGATTCGGTTCTCCAGGTTTAAATACCAATTACCTATCACTATTTTTATAGTGATGTCCTTGAATTTGTTGATTGTTCCCGTAGTTTATGCTAATACTTCCATTACCTTAGATAGAATTTCTACTTGGGCATTTGCTGTTTTAGGTTTTACTACTTTAATGTTAGTAATATACTTATTAATAGTCATTTTTCAGCCAGAACGATTTTAGTAATTCACAAATTAAAAGAAAAATCACCACCTCTAATTATGTCTATTATCCGAGAAGCCTTCAAAGCCATTAGAATTACTTTGATAATGTGGATATTAACAGCAATTATATATCCTGTTTTTATCTTGTTAGTAGGACAGTCAATTTTCCCAAATGCAGCCAATGGTAGCATCATGTTAAATATCAAAGGTCGACCTATTGGCTCAACTTTGATTGGTCAAGAATTTACATCCGATAGTTATTTTCATGGTCGTCCGAGTGCTGTTAACTATAGTCAAAGCAAAAAAGCTCAACCGACTGGTATATCTGGAGGTAGTAATCTTGCTCCTACTAATCCAGAACTCAAAGAACGCATTCTCAAGCAAGTAGAAGAAATTGAGAACGACAACAAACAACCTGTGGCTGATTTGCTTTATACATCTGGTTCTGGTTTAGATCCCCATATCTCTTTGAAAGCAGCACGACAACAGATAGAAAGAGTAGCCCGGGCAAGAGGTATTAAGGAAGATGATATTATTCCACTAATTAGTAGATATATTGATGGGAGATTTTTATGGATTTTTGGTGAACCAGGAATAAATCTTTTACGCTTAAATTATGCTCTGGATTTGCAAGATATTAATCGTCAGCCAAATTAGTCTTTGTCGACCTCCCAAATTTTTTTGACATGGGTAATAGAATCAATTACAATAAAACAGCAAAATTATAAAAGTACTTCAGTCAATGCAACCAACTCGCGTAATTGGTTTAATGAGTGGTACATCTGTAGATGGGATAGATGCCGCTTTAGTAGAAATTGCTGGCAAAGATTCGGATTTGAAAGTAGAATTAATCGCTGGGGAAACATATCCCTACCCCCCACAACTCAGAGAACAAATTTTAGAGATTGGAACTGGTGCTGCTGTATCCATAGCAGACCTAGCCGCCATAGATGATGCTATAGCCCATGCTTTTGCTAAAGCGGCTCAACTTATACAAAATGGTCATCAAGCAGCTACCCTCATCGGTTCTCATGGTCAAACAGTTTACCATCGTCCATATCAGGGATTAGGAAACCTAGGTTATAGCCTCCAACTAGGACGGGGCGCATTAATAGCCCATCTAACCCGTATTACCACCATCAGTAACTTCCGAACAGGAGATATAATGGCTCATGGTCATGGTGCACCCCTTGTTTGTAAAGTAGATGCCTATTTACTCAGTCATACACAGAAAAAACGGTGTATTCAAAATATTGGCGGTATTGGTAATGTTACTTATCTCCCAGCCCAGAGTGATGATTGGTTGTCGCAAATTCGAGGTTGGGATACAGGTCCAGGTAATAGCCTATTGGATTTAGCGGTAGAACACTTTACCAATGGGGCTAAAAGCTATGATGAAAATGGTAATTGGGCGGCCAGTGGTACACCATGTTACCCCTTGGTAGAACAATGGCTCAGTCACGAATATTTCCACTTAGCACCGCCTAAATCTACCGGACGTGAATTATTTGGTGTTGCTTATTTACACCAATGTTTACAAGATAGTGAGGTCTACGAACTTAATACTGCAGATTTTTTAGCAACCATAACAGAACTGACGGCCGCCTCCATTGTTCATAGTTATGATACTTTTTTACCAAAAAGACCAGATCAGGTGATATTATGTGGTGGTGGTAGTCGCAATACTTACTTAAAAGATCGTCTAGAGTTATTATTGGGGAAAGTACCAGTATTAACCACAGATGAAACTGGCTTGAGTGCTGTATTTAAAGAAGCCATCGCCTTTGCAGTTTTAGCATATTGGCGCAACCTGTCCATACCTGGTAACTTACCTGCTGTTACAGGTGCATCTCAAGAGGTGCTGTTAGGGGAAATTTACGGTACTTATGGCTAAGTTAGGGCGATATTTTCGAGTTTTTACCTAAATTTGCTAAGATTATGATAATATGTATTTATGAAGTTTTAGTTTTAGAAGACACCAAGAAACTCAATCAGGTGGTTTTAGAGAACCAAAAAAACAGGGGCTAAATACACCGAGAGCATTAACGTGCTGGCTTACAACAAGGAAATTAGCAAGTGGGTCATACTTTTTTATTAGAACCCGGACGTTGGGTAATACAAGGTAATTGGGTAGAGCGTAATAGTCCACCAATTACCTTGAAGGGTTTAACATTGGTTATTTGGAATCGGGACAATTGGTTCTCCATGGCCACAAAAATAGTTTTTCCTAATGGCGAGCGCCCAGATATCTCACTCCAGTATAGGGGACGACTGCATAAGGGAGAACGCCAGTATACTTTTTTGCTCCAGCATAATTCCTTAGGACAGATAGAAGGGGAGGGCTGGATTAGTCCAGATACAATTGTACAGCGTTATTGGGTTTTGGGGGATAACTCCGCCGATGTTCGCAGTCTTCAACGACGTAGTGGTTTTGAAACCCTACATCGACTTAATGATGATCAATATTACTTAATAACGGGTGTTCTTTCTGGTCATTTTTTAGACAGTACAATTGAAGCTAATCTAGAACGTCAACCACGTTAGTTCTGGGTTTTTGTTGAACTTTGATGAGGAAGATGTTATTATTCGTCAGAAATTTTTATTATAGAAGTCTAGGGCTTGATGAAAAAGGTGATAATTACTCATGACTACCGACAACAATCTAGCCGTTGCGGACTGGGAAGCCCATAACCCACCTGCTGACTTAATATTTGATGATGGTGAACCCTTGGAATCAAATCGTCACCGTATTGCTATGAATATCCTCATTCGTTCATTGCAGCAGCTTTGGTCTGACCGCAATGATTATTTTACTGGGGGCAATATGTTTATTTATTACAGCAGTAATCAAATTCGCAATCGTGATTTTCGCGGACCTGATTTCTTTGCTGTTCTTAATGTTGATGGTAGCAATCCTCGACAAGGTTGGGTAGTTTGGGAAGAAAATGGTCGCTATCCTGATGTGATTGTAGAATTAATGTCACGGTCTACAGCAGGAATAGATAAGGGAATTAAAAAAGACCTGTATGAACAGACTTTCCATACCTCAGATTATTTTGTCTATGACCCATTTGATGTCAATTCTTTACAAGGATGGCATTTAGATCATGAACAACAGTATCAGCCGTTGACAGCAAATGAAAACGGTTGGCTATGGTGTAGACGTTTGGGTTTATGGTTGGGAACTTGGGAAGGAACTATAGACAGGGAAACTGCAATTTGGGCGCGGTTTTATGATGTTGCTGGTAATCTAGTCTTGTTACCAGAGGAGGCTGCTAAATCACAAGCTGAAGTTGCTAAATCACAAGCTGAAGTTGCTAAATCACAAGCTGAAGCTGCTAAATTACAAGCTGAAGCTGCTAAATTACAAGCTGAAGCTGCTAAATCACGAGAGGAGGAAGCTCAAGTAAAAGCGGCTAGGTTAGCGGCTAGATTAAGAGAATTGGGTGAAAATCCAGATATGTTATAATTTCTTTGCTCTGGATTAAATGTAGGTTGGTTTTTCTAGGGTCAGCCTACATTTACAGCAATTCGGCTTGATTAAGATACAGTATTGGCGGTCAAGAATAAGGGTTTTATGATTATGCTGGGAACTGCTGTAACTCTTCTGAATCATTAACTGGAAGCACTAGTATAAAAACGGAGAGCAAATCGCCAAAACTGAGTAGAAATGAAAAATAATATCAAGGCTAATAGTCCAGCACCCAGTAACCAGACAAATTGAATTTGTCCCAACATAGATTGAGCGGGGACTGTAGTTAAAAAAGATACTGGAACTACAAAGGTAAAGAAAAATCGATAAGTAGCGGGATAGGCTGTAATTGGATATCTACCTGCTTCTAAAAACCCTTTTAACACTTCTGTGACATTGTATATTTTAACAAACCAAATACTGGTTGATCCTAGTATAAACCACAAACTGTAAAGAATTACCAAACCGCAAAATAAGGGGAAAATAGCCAGTAAGTATTTATCAATACCTAAATTGAGTTTTGTACCAGCGTAGCCAATTATGAGTAAACCAAAGATTAAATCCGGTATTCCCCAGAGAGAAATGGTATGAACAGATAACCAAAACTGACTACGAATAGGTTTTAATAATACAAAGTCTAATGTTCCTTCTTGGACATGACGAACAATTCGATTTAAGTTCGGAGCTAGGAAGGTAGCGCTAAAGCCTTGTAATAAGGTGAAAATTCCTAAGACGACTAAGGCGGCTTCCCAAGACCAGCCTGTAAAAGTGTAACCTGTGCGGTAAAATAGAAATAAACTAAAGATACTACCGAGTAAATTACCTAAACTACTAAAAGCAGTAATGATAAAATTAATACGATATTCCATTTCCGTAGAGATCGCTGCGGTCCAAAATAATCTTAGAACTTTTAAATATCTTTGCATTTTTTGTATTTACCCGAATATCTATTACATATAAAATAACTTTATTTAAACTTAATATTACTTTTTAGTTTTATAAATTTATAACCGTTAAAATGTTGGGTACATTTTCTTAAATGAGTGGGATTTTATGCACTTTGATTTACCAGAATTAGTTAAATCACTTGGTTACTTTGGAGTATGGGGAATTATCTTTGCTGAATCTGGTTTATTGATTGGTTTTTTTCTACCCGGTGATAGTTTATTATTTACAGCAGGATTTGTCGCTTCTCAAAACTTGCTGAATATTTGGGTGCTGATTTTTGGTGCGTTTGTTTGTGCTGTATTAGGTGATAATGTCGGGTATTTTACTGGACATAAATTTGGTAGAAAATTATTTGATAAAGAAGATTCTTGGCTACTTCGTAAAAAACATATTGTAAAAACTCAAGATTTCTATGAAAAGCATGGTAAAAAAACGATTGTTTTAGCGAGATTTGTGCCAATTATCAGGACTTTTGCGCCAATTGTCGCTGGTATTGGGGCTATGCACTATCGCTCTTTTATGTCTTACAATTTATTTGGTGGTTTTCTTTGGACATTTGGTATTACTTTGTTAGGGTTTTTCTTGGGAAAATCTTTACCAGCGGAACAATTAGATAAGTATCTATTACCAATAATTGGCTTAATTGTTGTTGTTTCTTTATTACCTTCGATTATTCATATAATCAAGGAAAATAGGGCTAATAAAGAATAAAATAAAGAATAAAATATTGTGTTTATTCCCAATAGTAACCAAAAACTGGTATTGTCAAACAAAGGAAAATATTTTTTTGTGGATATTACAACTTGAAAACACGTTCTAATTATTGGCAACTTTTACCCTATATCCGCCCCCAGTGGACAACTATTGCTAAGGGTTTTGTGGGGATTTTAGGCTATGTACTGGCAACTTTAACCCTGATTAATGTCGCGGGGAAGTTGGCAGTTCCTTTCGGAAATGGTAATGTATTAGCGATCGCTAAATTAGCCGGAATCAGTGCTGCTATCTTTCTGGTCAGAGGCTTTTTTCAGTCTGTGCAGGATTTATACATGGCCAAGGCAGCTTTAAGGGTGGCTTTTTATCTCCGTCAACAGGTTTATACACATTTACAAAAACTCAATCTCAGCTATTTTGAAACTGCTAAAGCTGGAGATTTATCTTATCGTCTGACGGAAGATGTTGACAGGGTTGGAGAAGTTATTAATAAACTTTTTCATGATTTTACTCCCTGTGTTTTACAGTTAATTGCTATTCCCATTTACATGATTTATTTAAACTGGCAACTTACCTTAGCGACGGTAATTGTTGCCCCAGTTATGGGAATTTTAATTGGTTGGTTTGGGGAAAGATTACGAAAATATTCTCTCAAAAGTCAAAGTCGTATTTCTGATTTATCTGCGATTTTAACAGAAGTTTTTAGCGGTATTCGCTTAATTCAAGCTTTTGCAGCGGAAAAATACGAAATTGATAGATTTAGTTATGAAGCAGAACGCAGTTTTAAAGCTAAATATTCCGTAGAAAGATTAAAAGCTATTCAAATTCCCATTGTGGGATTTTTAGAAGCTGTGAGTGCCTTATCTTTATTAATGGTAGGAACTTGGCAAATATCTCAACGTAATTTAACTGTCGGTGAATTTTTTAGTTATTTAACAGCAGCAGCTTTGTTAATTGATCCTATTGGACATACTACCAATAATTATAATGAATTTAAACAAGGTGAGGCATCAATTGATCGGGTTTTTGAGTTATTAGCAATTCAACCAACGGTATTAGAAAAACCTCATGCTATTAATTTACCTGCTGTTAATGGTAAAGTCGAATATTGCAATGTTACCTTTGCCTATAAATCGGGAGAAACAGTTTTAAAAAATATTAGCTTATTAATAATGCCAGGTCAAGCTGTTGCCTTAGTTGGTGCTTCTGGTGCTGGTAAAACTACTTTTGTAAACCTATTACCTCGATTCTATGATACGGAATTTGGAGAGATTTTTATAGATGATGTGAATATTCGAGATGTGACTTTAAATAGTTTAAGAAAACAAATTGGGATTGTTCCCCAAGAAACGATTATGTTTTCGGGAACTATTGCCCAAAATATCGCTTTTGGACAGAATAATTTTAATATTCAAGCTGTTGAAGAAGCTGCAAAAATTGCCAATGCTCATCAATTTATTCAGCAATTACCAGAAGGTTATCATACTTGGGTGGGAGAGCGAGGTGTGAATTTGTCGGGGGGACAAAGACAAAGAATAGCTATTGCTCGCGCTGTTCTGCTTAACCCGCAAATTTTGATACTTGATGAAGCTACGTCTGCTTTAGATTCAGAGTCAGAAGCTTTGGTACAAGAGGCTTTAGAAAGATTGATGAAAAACCGCACGGTATTAATTATTGCCCATAGGTTGTCAACTGTCAGGAAATGCGATCAGATTTTGGTTTTGGAAAAAGGGCAAATTGTGGAATCAGGAAATCATGAGGAATTATTAGGATTAGAAGGGAGATATGCCCGGTATTATGCTCAACAATAAGATCCCCAAGATCCCCGACTTCTCTAAGAAGTCAGGGATAGGAAACGCCATAATCCGATAATATGCTCATAGTTTAATCCCCAGCGTTCTTTCTCAGGTAAATCAGTTGTCATCGCTTTATCATAAGTTTAAATTATCTTAAACTAAGAATACTTTTGATATTTATAACTTATAGCTATTTGACTTTATATTTTCTTAATAATTAATTGAGAATTTTTTCTATTTATCAACGAGGTTGCAATACTTTCCGCGATTTGCTATAATTTCAGAGAATTTCATAATTGGGTTTTTATTGTCAATTTTGGATCTTTAAAAAGATGTTAGTATCAAATCCTTTATTGACAGTAGTTCCAGAAATCAATCTCCTAGTCAGATACAAAACTTTACAAAAATAACAGCTATTCCCTCAACAATTTTAGCCATGAATTTGCTCAGAAATGATCTAATTTGAGCAATGGTAAAAATTTACTATTGACAAATTGACAAAAACATGATATATAACCTGTCAATATTATTAATTTTAGTGATATTAAATCAACATGAATTACCTTAACTTCGATATATGTAAGGGTTTAGCAGTGCTAAACCCCCACATATCGCATCAATTACAGGATGGTTTGCTGAATATCCCCTAAACAATCACAAAATTATTAACATTCAATGTTCCTGTTAATCCTGTGACTTCAATGATGGCATCATTAGCAGCATTAAACCCTGCGGTTGCGTCATTAATAGCCACAAAGGTTTTTTGCCCGAAACTGAATTGAGCAGCGTAATTTGAACCAAAGGCTGCTAATTTTGCCCCAATACCAGCAGCATCTAGAGTATTAACTGCTCCCACATCCACAAATCCAGATAATGCCGTAGAAACACGGAACAAATCATTACCTGTAGTAGCGTTGAAATCAGTAATCACATCAAAATTACTCAACAGAGAATCAGTGAGATTTTGATAAACAAACTTATCGCTGCCTAAACTACCAGTTAGAGTATCTTTACCACCCGCACCTGTGAGGACATCAGTATTTGCACCACCGAAGAGGAAGTCATTACCACTAGTACCTGTCAAAGTCAAACTAGAGGGATTGCCAATAGCACCATCACCATTAGTATCTACGCCAAAAACAGTTTCTTGAGTCAAAGCTGCTGCGGAATTTAAGCCCGAAATTACCTGGGTAGAAAGCCAATTCCAGTTACTATCTAAACGCCACAGGTGTACTAAGTCTTGGGACGCATTTTTCCAGATAACTTGGTTTTCACCATTAACGTTCTCTGCGGCTAGAGTTTGCCATCCTGCATAGATATTTTCGTAGATTTGGACACCCTGTTTAATAGCGATTGGGGTATTTGTTCCAATTTGGGCAAAGTATTTGTTGGTGGCATCTTTGACTAATTTGGTGTTACCGGCTGATTCTATTGTAGTGTAAGGACTACCTATCACACCATCACCATTAGTATCTACGCCAAAAACAGTTTCTTGAGTCAAAGCTGCTGCGGAATTTAAGCCCGAAATTACCTGGGTAGAAAGCCAATTCCAGTTACTATCTAAACGCCACAGGTGTACTAAGTCTTGGGACGCATTTTTCCAGATAACTTGGTTTTCACCATTAACGTTCTCTGCGGCTAGAGTTTGCCATCCTGCATAGATATTTTCGTAGATTTGGACACCCTGTTTAATAGCGATTGGGGTATTTGTTCCAATTTGGGCAAAGTATTTGTTGGTGGCATCTTTGACTAATTTGGTGTTACCGGCTGATTCAATTAGGATAATGCTGGAAGATGTAATTTCAATGATGCCTCGGAAAAAAGCATTGGGATAATCGTTCCATGTACCAGAAGAACCGTAATTTAGTACCACATAATGTTCCCCGTTCGGACCACCATTGTCTGGTTGACCAGCATACCAGTTAGTGTAAGTAGACGTTTCACCACTTGCCCACTTAAATTGACCTTCTATTACCTGATCTGTTAAACCAATCCACAACTCTTCACTACTACCAAAGGTAGTGATTAACCAATTCTGCTCTGCTTGATTGTTAATGGTGACAAGATTTCCTCCTAAACTCTGTGCTTCGGCTTGGGCTTGCTGCCATGTCGCACTATTACTGAGGATATAGGTAGATCCATTATATTGATAGAAATTTGCCATGAGTAGAACACCTTCTGTTTATTAGCTTTAGAAATGTTATGTTGATTGAACATAATCAACTACTGACTGACTTCCGTGCTGAGAAACACTGACTAATTGTGACTGATAACTGAATTTTATTAATACATAGTCTGTAGTTAAAAATATAATTCACCATGCCACATCTTTAACTGGCACAAAAATGAGAATATACGTAATTTTCTCGCATTGATCTCCAATCATCAGGAAAGCAAACCCAAAACCCATCGAGTTCTCCATTAACAATGACAAAAAAATATTAACTAGACTAAGTTCACAAACTTACGAACACCCATTTGATCGCAAAGCCTTGGCTTCTTTACAAAGTATGCCCGGTATTTCTCCTTTGCTCAAAAAAGTCAACGAATATGGTATTGATCGTTTGCTGAGATTACAAAGTATTGCTAGTGAAATTAGAGTCACACCGCGAAATTTTCCTCAACTGTATCAACCCTGACGGGATGACAAACTAGTCTAAAAAGCTTATCAGATAAAGATTGTACCGATTTATGGTAAAAAAAGATAGAAGCACTTTTCTCAATAAGGACTATCTGTTGATAATGTTACCTGAATTCTACAAAACACACCTAAAAAATCAATTAAATCTGGTAGAGTATATCTTGCTAGAAATTATGATTATTCTGCTGCAATCGCTGAAAAAAGTAAGTTTAGAAACTTTGGCTACTGCTCTACCAATTCCGATTAAATTTGAAAGTAGAAAAAGAAAAATACAGAGATTGATTATAAAACCAAAAACTGAGGCAAACCACCCAGATACATAGATAATTAAATGTTGAGAAGTGTGAGGTGATCAAATGCGGGCTTTTGTGACTGGTGGTACGGGGTTTATTGGTTCTCATGTAGTGCGATCGCTGTTACAGGAAGGATACCAAGTTACGGCCTTAGCCCGTCCTCGGAGTAATCTAGTAAATTTACACAACTTAGACGTAAATATTGTTAATGGTGATATTAATGATGCCAATATTTGGGAACAGATGCAGGGGTGTAATTACTTATTCCATCTTGCTGCCCATTACTCATTGTGGCAAAAGGATCGGGAATTGTTGTATCTTCATAACGTTGAAGGGACAAGGAATATTTTAGCAGCAGCACAAAAAGCGGGAATTGAACGCACGGTTTATACCAGTTCCGTAGCCGCTATTGGTGTGGGAGAATGTGGTATAATAGTGGACGAAACTCATCAAAGTCCAGTAAAAAAATTAGTAGGAGATTATAAAAAGTCGAAGTTTTTAGCAGAACAAGTAGCAATATCAGCAGCTAATCAAGGTCAGGATATTGTGATAGTTAATCCTAGTAGTCCCATTGGACCATTAGATATTAAACCTACACCCACAGGGGACATTATTCTGCGGTTTTTGCGGAGAGAAATGCCAGCTTATGTGGATACGGGGTTAAATTTTATTGATGTGCGGGATGTGGCCAAAGGACATTTATTAGCATTAGAAAAAGGGAAAAAAGGCGATCGCTATATTCTCGGTCATGAAAATCTGAGCTTAAAACAAGTCCTAGAACAACTTGCCGAAATCACCAATTTACCCGCACCGCAAATATCTGTACCAGGGTGGATACCCCTAACCGTCGGTTGGGTAGAAGAAAAAATTCTCGCACCTTTAGGGAAAACTCCCACGATTCCCATAGATGGAGTCCGCATGGCACAGCAACCAATGTATTATGATGCTTCTAAGGCTATCCGCGAATTAGGTTTACCTCAGTCCCCTCTGAATGTAGCCCTCAAGGATGCTGTTAATTGGTTCGTGTCTCATGGTTATGTGAATAGGTGACAGGGGACAGAAATTAACTACCAATTACCAATTACCAATTACCAAACAAATTGAGGAGTGTTAGTTTCATGGCCATTAATCTACAACAGGCAATAGATATAGGTAAGTATTTAGTTACACAACGCTTATTAGGGAGAAAACGGTTTCCCCTGGTACTGATGTTAGAACCGCTATTCCGGTGTAATTTAGCTTGTACAGGTTGCGGTAAAATCCAGCATCCAGTAGAAATACTTAAGCAAAATCTGACTCCAGAACAGTGTTTTGCAGCGGTGGAAGAATGCGGTGCACCGGTTGTTTCCATACCCGGAGGAGAACCTTTATTACATCCTCAAATAAGTGAAATTGTTGAGGGTTTAATTAAACGCAAGAAATATATTTACTTGTGTACTAATGGTTTATTACTAGAAAAGAGCCTTGATAAGTTTAAACCTTCTCCCTATCTAACCTTTAGTGTGCATTTAGATGGAATGCGAGAATGGCATGATCAATGTGTAGACAGAAAAGGGGTTTTTGATACTGCTGTCCAAGCAATTCGCGCAGCTAAAGCGAAGGGTTTTCGTGTCGCTACCAACACGACCATTTTTGAAGGTTGTAATGTTGAAGAAATGCAGGAATTTTTCGATTTTCTGGAAACATTGGGTACTGACGGGATGATGATTTCTCCTGGTTACAGTTATGAATGGGCTCCAGATCAAGATCATTTCTTGCAAAAAGAACAAACCCGCGCTTTATTCCGGGAAATTCTTACCCCTTACACAACTGGAAAGAAAAACTGGAACTTTAATCACAATCCTTTATTCTTAGATTTTCTCATTGGTGAAAAAGACTATGAATGCACTCCTTGGGGTAGTCCTAGTTACAGTGTTTTAGGTTGGCAAAAACCTTGTTATTTGTTGAATGAAGGCTATTATCAAACCTTCCAAGAGTTGTTAGATAAAACAGATTGGAGTCAATACGGCCGTGCTAGTGGTAATCCTAAATGTGTTGATTGTATGGTACATTGTGGTTATGAACCGACAGCAGCAATGGACGCAATGCAGCCGAAAAATATTGCCCGTTCTCTAACTACTGTATTTGGTAGGTAATAGTCACAAATCAGGATGTACAGGATTTAAAGATTGGCACGATTAAATAATAGTTAAGTAATATTTAGTGATATTTAATATTGTTAATCTTCTCATCTAGAAAATCCTGATTCTAATTACTTTTTGAACTGGTTTCTTAAAGCTGTAATAATTTCCCCATTCGCTGCTGGAAAACTAAAATTATCCAATTCCTCCAAACTTACCCAACAAATTTCATCACATTCTATAGTTTGAGGAACACCTGCTAAATGTTGAGCATGATGTACAGTTAAAGTTACCCGCAAATGAGAGTAAGTATGATCAATAGTAATTAAATGTTCTCCAACGGCAATTTCTATAGCCAATTCCTCATAAATTTCCCGTTTAATACATTCTTCAACTGTCTCACCTAATTCAATTTTTCCTCCTGGAAACTCCCATAAACCACCCATTGTACCTTGAGGAAGTCGACGGTCAATTAAAATCTGGTTTTGGTCATTCCAAATAACAGCAACACCAATAATTTTATGAGGAATAGAAGAATTACTTTCATTCATATAATTACTAATTATCAATAAATAACAATAAAAAACTCGGTAAACCAATTATATCTCTACCGAGTTGATATTTATTTTGATAATTTTCCTGAAAAAACATTATTCAACTTCGCCAATATTAGCTTCTGTTGCTTGCATAACCACATCAAAACCCATTCTTTGTTCTGCATTACGTAAAAAATAACCACTAATCATCGCAGATGCTAATAAGCGACCTAAATTTTCCCGATTAGTAGAAATAGTAATTCCAAAGTGTTCAGAAGGGAGATTTCCTAAAAGTCCGATAATATTCCGTTCCATTACCTGTAGAACTTCCGTAGAAGTAGGTTTAGATAATTGGTTAACTGTTTCTGGACTTAATGATTTAACGTACTGCCATAATAAATTACCAGTTTCTGACTCACTATTAAAAAATTCTGATACTCGATTAGATTTATTACTCACCTTTTATCTCCTATGCTTAACCTATTTATGACTAGAATAACTGCTAGTGATTGCTGATCCGATGTAGTTAACTATTATATAATTCATGTCTACCAATTTAACAGTTTATTCCTTTTGAGAGATTCGGTTTAACCGTACTAAAATGGGAGTGTTTTCACCAAGAAGCGCGAGTATGGGTGGAGTTTCCCCACCCACAAAGCCAAAAATCACTGACCATTGACTAACAAGAACTAACTAACTGACAAGATATTCATTCATAGTAGCTTTTGATTTGCGAAGTTTGCTTAAAGCTTCACGTTCAATTTGACGGACTCGTTCTCGGCTAATATTCAGGACTTCACCAATTTTAGCCAAAGTTAAGGATTGTCCATCTGCTAACCCAAAGCGTAGACTAATGACTTCCTGTTGTTGGGGGGTGAGTTCTGACATCATCCGCTCTAAGTCATAAGATAGAGAAGTTTGCATGACAAAATCTTCTGGTGTTGCTCCTGGATCTTCTAGCATTTCCCCCAGTTCAGTATCGTAATTATCTCCTAGACGTAAATCTAGAGATAGTGGTAGACGGGCTTTTTCTAGATACTCTCGCACCTGTTTGGGTGTTAGATCTAATTCTTGGGATAATTCCGCGACTGTGGGTGCACGTCCTAGAGCCTGGGATAGTTGACGTTGAGCTTTTTTAATTTTGTTGAGTTTTTCGGTAATATGAATAGGCAAGCGGATAGTTCGGGCTTTTTCCGCTATCGCTCTGGTAATAGCTTGACGTATCCACCAATAAGCATAGGTAGAAAATCTGTAACCCTTGGTCGGGTCAAATTTTTCTACACCTCTTTGCATACCAATACTACCTTCTTGAATGAGATCAAGTAAGTCAACATTGCGTTTAATGTACTTTTTGGCAATAGAAACGACTAAACGGAGATTAGCTTCTACCATTTTTCGTTTGGCTATTTCACCAACAGAGATTGCTCTATTTAATTCTGGCACTTCTAAATTAGAGGCTGCGGCCCATTCTTCTATACTGGGTTCATGACCCAATTGGGTAGCAAGACCTTCCCGGATCTCATGCAAAGCAGTAGATCTTTGTACCTGTTTACCATAAAAAATCTCTTCTTCGTGGGTGAGGAGTGGCACACGGCCTATCTCACGCAGGTAAGTCCGCACGAGGTCGGTGGCTGTTTGAGCGGTCTTCATGGCGCTACTCTTGGGTAATGGTGGGTTTGTTGCTTAGTTAAGGAAATAATGTTTTGAGATGGTCGAACCTGATTAACTCAGGTTGTTCATATTGGGGGAAATTAGGCACTTCACCACTAAGCGTTACATCTATTTTCTTGTTTCCATGAGTATCTATTATATTTAGATACACAGTAGCAAGTCAAACATTTTTTGGGCTTTATGGAATATGAATAATTGTAACATTTATGAGAATATGTTGACTACCGAGAAACCCGCACCTTGACGGTAATTGCAGAGCTCTGAAAACGCCGAAACAGTATACATTTACTGGGATACTATCAAAAAGCAATAGCCTCCTTATATTTGTTAAAATATCTCAATGATAACCATAATGATTTTTTTGTAACAATTGCTTAACCTTTTTGTCAATGGTCAGTGGTTAGTGGTTAGTGGTCAGTGGTCAGTGGTCAGTGGTCAGTGGTCTGTGGGAAAGAAAGAACAAAGAACAACTGACAAAGAACAACTGACAAAGAACAACTGACAATTAACTCATGGGACAGTATTCTTGGATCACCTTGACATCTAAAGTAGTATTTTGTAGGGAACGGATAGCTGCGGCCGTAGCTTTAGCACCTGCAATAGTGGTAATGATGGGGATTTTGTAACCTAAAGCGGTGCGACGAATTAACTTAGAATCGGCATGAGCTTCTTCTCCAGAAGGTGTGTTAATTATGAGTTGAATGTTACCGTTTTTAATGGCATCAAGGACATGAGGACGACCTTCATGGAGTTTCAGGACTAATTTCACCTCTAACCCTTGTTCTTGAAGGACTTGTCGCGTCCCTTGGGTGGCCATAATTGTAAAGCCTAACTTAATAAACTCCTTGACAACATCTGCGGCCGCCGATTTGTCTCTGTCACTCATAGAAACAAATACAGTTCCCTGAAGGGGTAATTTTTCTCCCGCACCTAATTCTGCTTTTGCAAAGGCGCGGCCAAAATCGCTATCAATACCCATTACCTCACCAGTTGAGCGCATTTCTGGACCTAATATGGTATCTGTACCGGGGAATTTACTAAATGGTAAAACGGCTTCTTTAACGGCTATATGTGAGGGAATAACTTCTTTAGTGAATTTTAATTCCTCCAAGGTTTTACCCGACATTACTAAAGATGCTAGTTTGGCTAATTGTACTCCGGTGGCTTTAGATACAAAGGGGACTGTCCGTGATGCTCTGGGGTTAGCTTCTAAAATATACACTTGGGGAGAATAACCATTTGCACTAACTACAGCAAACTGAATATTCATTAATCCAACCACAGATAAAGCTTGTGCTAGTTGAACTGTCCATAAACGAATTTGGTTTAATACCGCTGGAGAGAGGGAAATAGAAGGTAAGGAACAAGCTGAGTCACCGGAGTGAATTCCCGCCTGTTCAATGTGTTCCATAATGCCACCAATGACGACATTACCAGTATGATCGGCGATCGCATCTACATCTACTTCAATGGCGTTTTCTAGGAATTTATCAATTAAAATGGGGTGTTCTGGTTCTACTTGAACGGCAAATGTCATGTAACGTTCTAACTCAGTATCAGAATAAACGATTTCCATCGCTCTTCCGCCCAATACATAACTGGGACGTACCACCACCGGATAACCAATGCGTTTAGCAACAATTAAGGCATCTTCATAACTTCTAGCCATACCATTAGGCGGTTGAGCGATATTCAATTCTTGAAGAATCTTTTCAAACCGTTCTCGATTTTCGGCCATATCTATAGAATCTGGAGATGTTCCCCAAATCTGGGTGATACTATTAGACTCTTGTAAATACTCTTGCAAGGGAACGGCTAATTTTAATGGTGTTTGGCCACCGAATTGGACTATTATCCCCAGGGGGTTTTCAGCTTCAATGATGTTAAGAACGTCTTCTTTCGTTAATGGTTCAAAATACAGGCGATCGCTGGTATCATAATCTGTAGAAACTGTTTCTGGGTTAGAATTAACCATAATTGTTTCATAACCTGCACCATGTAAAGAATACGCAGCATGACAACAACAATAATCAAACTCAATTCCTTGGCCAATGCGGTTAGGACCACCGCCCAAAATCATTACTTTAGGTTTATCCGTGGGTAATACTTCCGTTTCTTCTTCGTAAGTAGAATAGTAATATGGGGTCAGTGCCTCAAATTCCGCCGCGCAAGTATCAACAGTTTTGTAAACTGGGATAACTTCTAGCTGTTTGCGATAGGTGCGAACTTCATCTTCTTTGCTTTTTGTAGCATAGGCTATTTGGCGATCGCTAAAACCATTTCTTTTAACATGATACATTTGCGCTTTTGTCAACTGCTTCAGGGGCGTGCGTTTGAGAAACTTTTCTATTTCTAAAATTTCCTGTAATTTGTCTAAAAACCAAGGGTCAATGGCCGTCAGTTCATAAATTTCCTCATTACTAATACCCAATTGCATAGCATGACGGACAGAAAAAATGCGTTCTGGGTTGGGTGTCCGCAACTGGGCGCGAATTTGCTCACCACTGGGTAATTTTTCGGCTTTATCGCAACCCCAACCAGCGCGTCCAGTTTCTAGGGAACGCAAAGCTTTTTGAAAGGACTCATTAAATGTCCGGCCAATGGCCATGGCTTCTCCCACGGATTTCATCTGGGTTGTGAGGACAGAATCAGAACCAGGGAATTTTTCAAACGCAAACCGGGGAATTTTGGTAACTACATAGTCAATTGTCGGTTCAAAGGAAGCGGGGGTTTTTTTGGTGATATCGTTTTGTAGTTCGTTTAAAGTATAACCCACGGCTAACTTAGCGGCGATTTTGGCTATGGGAAAACCTGTTGCTTTAGAAGATAAAGCGGAACTTCTGGAGACGCGGGGGTTCATTTCAATTACGACTACATCACCATTAACGGGATTTACGGCAAACTGAATATTAGAACCACCGGTTTCGACACCAATTTCTCGGATAATTTTAATGGCCATATCCCGCAGCCGTTGATATTCCTTATCCGTGAGGGTTTGGGCGGGGGCAACGGTGATAGAATCTCCGGTATGAATGCCCATAGGGTCGAGATTTTCGATAGAACAGATAATAACGACGTTATCGGCTAAATCTCGCATTACTTCTAATTCGTACTCCTTCCAACCCAATAAAGATTGGTCAATGAGAATTTGGGACACCGGACTAGCGTCAATACCCACTTGGGCCATTTCTTCAAATTCTTCTTGATTATAGGCGATACCGCCACCAGTCCCCCCCATTGTAAAGGCTGGACGGATAATTAGGGGATATGTGCCAATTTGCAGGGCGATTGCTTTTGATTCTTCTAGGGTTGAAGCTGTACCACTAGGACACACTGCTACGCCAATTTTCGCCATGGCTTCGTTAAACAGTTTTCTGTCTTCAGCTTTTTCAATTGCGGGTAATTTCGCGCCAATTAACTCGACGTTATATTTTTCCAAAACTCCATTTTTCGCTAAAGCCACAGCTAAATTCAGGGCGGTTTGTCCGCCCATGGTTGGCAATAAAGCATCTGGTCTTTCTTTGGCGATTACTTTTTCTACTATTTCCGGTGTCAGCGGTTCAATATAAGTCCGGTCGGCTGTTTCTGGGTCAGTCATAATGGTGGCTGGGTTGGAGTTCACCAAAACGACTTCATAGCCTTCTTCTCGTAAGGCTTTACAGGCTTGAGTTCCAGAATAATCAAATTCACAGGCTTGGCCAATGACAATGGGACCTGAACCTAACAGGAGAATTTTTTTGAGGTCTTGACGACGGGGCATAGTTTTTACCTTAGATTACAAAAATACAAATCTTGACTATTTTAAGGGTCTTTACCCCCCATCATGCCATTCATTATCAACTTTTCCGGGTAGTGATTGCTAATGAGGTAAGGAATTATGGACAGGGAGGATTTTTGTGACTAGTTTTCATATTTTTTTCTCACGCAGAGGCACTACAGGCACGGAGAGTGGTTATATGTTTATTTATTCGTTATAGATTATAGCAATAAGGTTGCTGTAAAATATTTTTTTGCTTAATTATTTTTTCTGAAGTAGATTATAAATAGGTTATTTTTAGATATATGTGAAATATTCGAGTATTTACGTTTATATTACTCTGGATAAATGCCAATATTTTTAATTAGCTAAATATATAAAATATGGCATTACAAGAAATGGCAGAAAAGATGATTTACACTTTTCTACCACAGGATTTAATTTTGTCAGGTTCTCAATTACTAAGAATTTTTACCATCTAAGTTCAGTAAAATCAAGGTTACGAAAAGTTTAATTTTCAGCCCGTTGAACAAAACCCAAGGTTAAACTATCTTTGGCTAAAAAGTGAGCTAAATGATAAGCTCTTTCTTCAGTTTTTAAGAGAATTTTTTCGTACAAATAGCGTGTACCTCTATCACCTAAACTCTCAGCTTGTGAGGCTTGACGGCGAATTACTCCAATTAATGCTTGTTCTGCAACTAGGTCATTTTCTACCATCTTCCGAGCAGAAAATACACCGTCTGCTTCTGTTTCAAAACAGCATAATTCAGCTAATTTACTAAAACTTGCTGCGGGGATTCCACCCAAACCATTTAAGCGCTCGCCGATTTCATGGATATGATCTTGTACTTCTTTGTAGCTGGAGTTAAAAAAATCATGCAGTGAATTAAATTCTGCACCTTCAACTACAAAATGATGTTTTTGATATTGTAGATACAATGCCTGAAAACTAGCTAATACGACATTGAATCCTTCGACAACTGGCACGGTTACACTATGATCTAATAATACAGGATTATCATAAACCTGACCAAAATTGTGTAATATAGTTTGCGTATCAGACATGGTTTTCCTCTCTTTTTAACAGTTATAGTTTTTAACTGCTTACTTTTGACATCTTAGCATTTTTAAAATAAAAACAAGGCTACTAAATATTCAAAACTTTCACATTATTAGTAATTATAATCATCAATTTTTCTAATATATCTGCCTTTGTAGCTATATATATTGACTTAAATTACAAAATGTGCTTATCTCCCAATTTAAAAAGATAGGATTTTTTCTCAAAATTAAGAATATAGCAGTTACCATGCTCGTGAGGTACAAAGTTTTTTAGTTTTAGGGAACAGTGCACCAAATAAGATTAATATTCTCTTCAAGTCACAAAGCTGAATATAAACTTTAGCACTCACATCACTATTTTTAAAGTTCTCATAAAATCTTGATTATTTATTAAAATGAACCATTGTTTTTTTTACGCGAATACCATAGATTATTTTCTATACTCATTGAGTAAGTACGACAAAAGGTATACGGAGGAAAATTACAGCGTTTTCCGCTCTAATGAGGTACAAAATTGAATCATGAAACTTTTGTAACCTCATAATACCGGGAAGTGCTGTAAAATATATTTCGTTTTGTAAAACAACTAAAACTCAAAATAATGCATTGAGGTAAATTTATACACAAAACCTCTTCACTCTTACCTTACCATAGCGACAATTTTTTACACTAACTTACCTATAACTTTATTATTTAGAAAATCACTACAGCCTGATCAACGTTTATAGTTGCAAGCTGTAAATGACTGTAATCTAAACTACAATATCTAACCAACAAAGGTAAAATTGTTAGCAGTCAGGGTACTAAATGTAATTCCCAGTAATGAAGCTAACTCAATATTTCCTACCTTAATCAAAGTATCATCACCGACTTGAGATAATGTCAAATTAGTGAACTGAGTAGCAGTAGAAATACCACCAATAACAATGACATCAGTTCCTAAAGTGAAATCAGTGACAATATTTTTGGCTGTGGGTAACGCAGCATTGGCAATGTAAAACTTGTCAATACCTATACCACCAGTTAAGCGGTTTCCACCACCAGTACCAGCAAACAATACATCATCACCATCACCACCAGATAGATAATCATTAATACTAGAGTAAAGGGTGTCATCTCCAGAACCACCATAGAGACGGTTATTATTACCACTACTACGGAGAGTATCTTTACCTGAACCACCAAACAGGAATTGACCAGAACCTTCAACTACTTGCAGGTTATCATCACCCCCAGCACCGAACACATTGTTACCTGTACCACCCTGGACTACGTTAATCGTATCATTACCATTACCACCATCTACATTGGTATTACCAGCGGGACTAGTTGTACCAATATTGACAGTATCATTACCATCATTACCAAATACCTCACAATCACTATTTACATTGATAATATCATCACCGTTGCCAGCATTAATTGTCGTGTTGGGTGTGCTGGATTCTACTATATCTGCACCGTCACCAGTGAATAATATTTGACTCGATTGAATAGCAATACTGCCAGCACTAGTAGTAGCAAACTTAATTTGAGTGTGTGTGTCTGCATCAAGACTAAAACTCAAAATTGAGCGGACAGGATTAGCTGTGGATGGTTCTGGGAATGAATTTTGAGCATAGGAATTAACGCCTTGCACATTGATATTAAGAGTTTTACCATCAGCAGAAATATCAAAGACAGTGTAGTTAAAAGTATCGGGAGAATAAAAATCAACCGGTTCAATTTGCGTGGGATTGGTATCATTTTCACGAACTACATTTTTGAGTCCGGGGAAATTTGCTGCTAAACCGATAGGATTAACATTTGCTGCTATCTGACCATTAGCAAGAGTATTAGCTAATGACTGGATATTAGCAAAACTATGGTCAGTAATGCTATCCGGTCCAGTAGCGCCTATGGGTCCACCGACAATTGATAAAGCATTAGGTAGAAGCTTTACTACACCATTATCCGTGTAAGTTAATTCATTAATCCGATTTTGGTGATCATCAGCGGATAAAAAGACTACATTTTTAATCCCATTATCGGCAATAAACTTGAGTAAATTGTTACGTTCTGCTCGATAACCACCAATCCATGATTTACCACTATCAGAGCCAGAACCAATTGCCCCAAGTTGGTCGATAGGACTAGATACAGCTACAAACTTCCAAATTGTACCATTATTTTGAGCGGTTAAAAGGGTTTCCTTTAACCAAGCCAGTTGAGTAGCGCCTAGTAAAGTCCGATTGGGATTATCTGCACGAGCAGCAGTATCATCTGCACCAGTAGCGGTTTTTAATCGCACATCACGGTAAGTTCGAGTGTCAGTATTTATATAAATGACATTGTCTCCCCATTGTTGTGCTAAATAAAGCTGTTGTGTACCATTGGTGCGGGGATCATTGGGAGCAGAAATGATCTTCTCTTTAATTGGTTGATAGTCGGAATAAGCTTGAATTAGAGTTTTAAAACCAACAGTTTGGTTAATAAATGCTCCCGTTGTATTTACATCATCAGTGATATTACTAGAGCCATTACCCGACGCAGTCGCTAAAGCACCTGGTGCACCACCATTAATCAGTTGTTTATTACCTAATTCGTGGTTATCTAAAGCGGTATAATTAGCTTGAGAAATAAACATTGTTTCTAAGCCCGCAAAACCACCATTGCTAACTGGTTGAATATTTTCTAAATATTTACGGTGGTAATCACTTAAAGCTTGAGTTGGATTTATTACTGGATTTGCAGCAGCAGGAGAACCCGTACTTGCTGTTGCATACATTGTATCTCCTAAAAAGCCAAAAAAGTCTAAATTCAGACTGTTGAAGCTTTGAGTAGAAGTATAAGGACGCATTAAACCGTCCACGTCTCCGCTAAAACCGAAGCGTACAGATGCTTCAATATTACCCTCTGGTGCGGTTTTGAATGTCCCAACATTACTAAAATTACCAGCGGCTGATTGGAAACGATAGTAATACTTAGTGCCGCTCTGTAATCCTGTAGCATTTACTTTGATCGTACCATCACGATCCAGACCGTCATTGGCGGCTGAAACATTGTATGTAAAAGCTATCACCCCAAAGCTAGGATCAGTAGAAACCTGGGCTACTAAGTTAGCATTATCACCTTTTTTCGTTACAGAATCAAAAGTACGAGTCCAAAGAATCACATCATGGGAAGTAACATCTCCCGCTGCTACTCCAGAAAATCCCAGAGGATTAACATTACTATCGGTAATATTTATAGCTGCAGTTGCTGTTGTCCCTAAGTCATAGTTAGCAGTATCAACTAAAGTAATTGTGACAGTTTCGCTACCTTCAACGGTTGGATCATCTACGGGTGTAATTAGGATATCTGCAAAGGACTGTCCCGCAGCGATCGCTATAGAACCGCTCAAATTTGGTTTATAATCTGAACTTGTAGCTTGACCTGTACCTGTTTTTACTGTGTAATTTACCGTCAAGGAATTTGTAGTAACTCCAGTGCGAGTAATACAGAAATTACCAGTATCTCCTCCCGTTTCCGCTGCGTTTGCGTCTGTAGCCGAGATTGTTATCATGGGTGGAATTGTCCCCGGAGAACCAATTTCCTGGCTGGAATTGACAGCCGTAAATGCTCCATTTACCGTCGTACTACTCAGGGTTGAGATCGTTGCATTATTTACTAAAGCACTATTATCAAAAGTGGCAAAAGGTCCCGCTGGTGAGACTCCAAAAACCACATTAGCCTGAAGAACACCCGTAGAATTATAGATATTGACAGCATCACCACTGGTACTTAGACCTACACCTGAACCAGTGTAGTTACCGATTTGCAAGCCGACCGGGGGGTTAACACCAAACCAGTTAGATCGGAAAATACTATTAACTGTAGCCCCTTCTATAAAAATTACTGATTCACCAGCAGCAATATTAGTAACACCGCTCAAGGCAACAGCAGAGCCGAAAATGTTGGAATTATCGTCAAATTTCCAACCTGTAACATCTATGGAACTTGTGCCAGTATTAGTTAATTCAAACCAGTCCGCAGCCACTGGTGAGTTACCACTGCTCCAGGGTGCTACTTCCGTGATAAAAATACTACTAGTAACAGGAGTCTCATTAGCTATATCAGTGACAGCTAAAGTATAAACTATATTAGTATCCGGGGTACTACCAACAGTAGAATCATCTACATTGACTGTAATGCTATAGCTGGTCTTAGTTTCGTAATCTAGAACCGTTCCTGCTTTAATATACAATCCAGCGGTGTCAACTTCAAAGAAGTTCGCATCAGTTCCCGTTACATTCAGATTGTTTGTGCCTAATCCGTCATCTGTAATAGCAATATCAGCAACCTTAATTCTGGTTGTCGTACTGGTGTTTTCGGCGATACTGGTGATTTTATTGTTTAAGACTACAGCGGTGGGAGCTTGATTAGTGACTATAGATGGTGCATAGACCCAAAGCTGTGGGTGATCAATATCACCGCCACCATTTTCGCTAACTACATACAAATAACCATCATTGTCCATGGTCAGACCTTCATGGGACTGGTCAGCAACAGATAGGGGATTACCCGTATCTGCGGTGATTGTCAGTGTACTGAAGACGTTCCCAGCCCGATCAATATTGACAATTTTGCCCGATTCTTGGCTTAAAATTAACAAGTGACTGGAATCGCTTTTAGCGTTAAGTGATGATAGGTTCGACAGTGCAAAAACATCAGCAAAGTCGGCAATACCAGCCTTGGCGGGGTCGAAAAGGTCTATTGAGTTAATTGTAGTCGCTGACCCATTACTGGCTGTTCCTGCGGTAAAATCAATGGTTGTCTGGAAAATTCCTGCTGGTGTAACTTCTTTAACAGCAATGTATCCGTTAGTCTGCGGGTCCCAGGAAATCCCTTCAATGCCAATATTACCGATGGTTGTGCCAAGTTTAACAGTTTTAACGTTGCTCTTGGTGAGGGTTGTATCTTTGGTGTATGTGAATAAATTCGCCTGTCTATCTCGTTCTTCAATCAAGACAAATTTACCACTACCAATATAAGTAAGTCCTTCCGGGTCATAAAAGTCTGTTCCTTGGGGACTGCTACTAGGTGCTAAGGTCATGGAATCAATTAATTGACCAGTTTTTGATACTTGTACTATTGATTTACCTCCGTCACCGAGAACAAATAATGTATTAGTATCCCAATTGTAGGTGACAGCGGAGGCTTCTTGAGCTAATAAATTATTGGCAGGTGCAGTGGTGCGTTTTGGTTCGGGTAAATCGTAGCGCCCGATTCTAGTATATTTGGATAGATCAACATTGTTTATGCTCATAAAACTCCTTTTGATTCATCATATTTACGTAAAATACTATACAGCAATTCTCGATGTTATGAGGTACATATCTAGCGGGCAAGATGCCCGCACCACAAGAGTTTGGTGATTTAACTTTGTACCTCATAAGAGCGGAAAATGCTGTATCATTGCCCTGGGTGGTGAGGTATATACTAATTTATTCCCTATTCCCTACTCCAGGGTCAATTTCTCCGCCTTTTGCTATGTCTATAAAAACACTAAGCAAAAGTGAAATTGTTAGCAGTCAGGGTACTAGATGTAATTCCTAGTAATGAAGCTAACTCCGTATTTCCTACCTTAATCAAAGTATCACCACCAACTTGAGATAATGTCAAATTAGTGAACTGAGTAGCAGTAGAAATACCACCAATAACAATGACATCAGTTCCTAAAGTGAAATCAGTAACAATGTTTTTGGCTGTGGGTAACGTAGCATTGGCAATGTAAAACTTGTCAATACCTATACCACCAGTTAAGCGGTTTCCACCACCAGCACCAGCAAATAACACATCATCACCATCACCACCGGATAGGTAATCATTTATATTAGCGTAAAGAGTGTCATCTCCAGAACCACCATAGAGACGGTTATTATTACCACTACTACGGAGAGTATCTTTACCTGAACCACCAAACAGGAATTGACCAGAACCTTCAACTACTTGGAGGTTGTCATCACCAGCAGCGCCGAACACATTGTTACCTATGCCACCTTGCACTACGTTAATCGTATCATTACCATTACCACCATCTATATTGGTGTTACCAGCGGGACCACTTGCACCAATATTGACAGTATCATTACCTTCCCCAGTAAATACGGAAGAGTCACTACTTACAGTTACAAAGTCGTCACCATTACCAGCATTGATTGTAGCCTTAGGTGCGCTGGATTCTACTATATCTGCACCGTCACCCGTGAATAAGGTTTGACTAGACAGAATAGTAATATTGTCACTACCAGTAGTAGCAGATTTAACCACCTCAGCTTGAGGTTGACCTAAACCAGGAGCTAGATTTAGCGGTTTTTCCAACTTCAACAAAATTTGTTCATTGTTATCCACTCCAGTCCGACCAACAGAGAAGGGATAGTTGTTGTCATTGGCAACCAAAATGGTATTCTTGTCAAGAACCAGAACACTCTCAATGGTTTGGAATGGGAAAACAAAGGTAGTTTTACCATCTCCATTGAGGTCGTTAGGGTCCTTAATGTTCAGTAGGTCTACTACTTCTTCCTTTGTGACATAACCATTGGTATCTGCTTTGGATAAATCAACCTTGTAAATCCGCTTAAATAAAGCAGCAGACCCTTGATTATTATCCCGTTCAATGACTAGGTACTCATTGTCATTAATGACTGTTATATCACCAATGGAGTTGGCTGTACTCTCCAGTTTGTAGTAGAGTTTTTTGTCAGTGTATTTGCGAGTAGCAATGTCAAACTCATTAATCCGCAAAGCACCAGCAGCATCACCTTGAACCGTCCCCTCCAACAGCATATAAAGCTTAGTTTTGCTGGCATTAATTGCGCCACCCTCAAAGCCCTTAGAACCACCTAGATTAGCCACAGCCGTTCCTGCCAATACATCAGGATTTTGGGGAGAACGAACTATATTATACAAGAGATCACTAACTAGTTTGTCTCTGACGGTATCTCCTGTATCAGGAAAGTCAGTGAAGAGTGCGTCTACACCTAATTGGAAGAACTGTTGGAACTCTAGCTTAGGATCACCCTTGTAATCTGCGGCTAAATACTGTCCCTCATTACGGAAGGTATAAGGATGAACTAGCAGACCCGCTTTATGAGCGTCTTGAATCAGGGTTGAGGGAGCTAATGTTGTTTTATCAGCATCATTAACTTTACCGTCTCCATTAACATCGTCAGCCTTGCCATCACTATTAGCATCAGTACCTTTAACACTGACAATCATCCGTTTCCAAGGTCCAATAGCATCAGCATATTTAGCAACATTAGCTAGACCTTCGGAAGTCCGTAAATCACCGTAGGTAAGAGTGTTATTACTAACTTTGAAGTCATAAGGTTGACTTTCAATGATCTTGCCATTGATGTCAATATCCTTTGCATCTAAAAGTTGCACCAAGGGAATATTTACACCCGCAGCCGGCATAATAGTATCATTCAATTCCTTGAGGTTGCTAACTTCAAAAGACTGGATGAAAATACGGCTAGGATCTGTAAAATTATTTGCCTTGAGAGTATCTATGAGGATCTGACCCAGATTGCGGTTAATCTTGGTAGTTGTACCTACATAGGTAGCTTCTGAGAGTGAGTAGGTGGGATGCTTGGTTTCTGGGTAGATACCAATTTTCTTACCTGTACTAGCTTCCACTCCCTTAACTAAGGTAATAATTTCCGTCAGGGTCGGAATTTCAAATTGACCATTAAAAGACTGGTCACGGAAGGATAGGCGCTCAATTGCCTTTAATTCCTTAATTTCCGCTAAAGTAAAATCTTCCGCAAACCAACCTGTAACTGATGTTCCATCTAAAACAACGGTCTTTTTCCGGTCTGCAAATTTAGCAATGGTAGCAACGTTGGTAGTTGTATTACCAGTATTTACAGAACCATCAGCATTCAAAATTGCTAAAGCAGGTTCATGACGAGCAATGAGTACGCCATCTTTTGTGACAACTAAATCAGGCTCAATAAAGTCAGCGCCTTTGTCAATTGCTAACTGATAGGAGGCTAAAGTATGTTCAGGACGATAGCCACTAGCTCCTCTGTGACCAAGAACATCTGGTGCTGTACCATCTAGAGTCTTAAATCTGTCAGGTGTGGCAATGGGAGCTTCTAGTAACTTACCAGTGGCATCAAAATGTAATAGGTAAGGACCAAATTCTTCTCCTACCCAAATTGAACCATCTTTATCAATTACAAAGGACTCGACATCAAAATCAGCACCAGTTAATAATCTGTCGCTAGTTCCTTCATTGGTGATTGTAAAGGGAACTTTTTTGTTAGGGTCAGAGAATTGGATATAGTCTAGGATTTTAACGCTACCATCACCGTTTTCTGCACCTTTGAAGCTGGGGTCTACACGATAAATTCGCAGTAAGTAATCTGAGCTATTGTTTTTAGCTCCGTAACCGTTATCTGGCTGGAAATAGAAAGAATTACTGTTAGCAAACTGCACAGCACTGAAACCTTGAACAGGTTGTCCAGGGAAAGGACCCGTTTTACCATTGGCTGAAATACCATTACCAGAGTTTGGACCTGGAGCAAAGGTATCCGCAGGTAAAACGGAAAACCCTACCAACTCAACATTTGGTACAGGTGAAGCCACCAATAATTGCCCACCATTTGAATGATTACCATTGAGGACATTCAACTGGTTGGGGTCTAAGCCATTGGAAATGGTAGCTTGGACATCAAATAGATAGGAACTGCGGCCAAGTTGGGAATTAGGCGTAGTTTCTTCGATACCGGATGTCTCCCAGTTTCCAAAGGAGGTGTTAAATACCGTACCTTGAGCATTCTGGTCAATTTCAAACAGGGGTTTCACGGTATCGGTAGCGATATCATAAGACCAAATACGACCATTGCGCTGTTGAGCATTGACTATTTCACCACCACGACCGGCTGTGTCCTCTTGTAGTAACAGTTTGCCGTTTTTATCAACAACGATGTTATCGTAGCTAATCCCCGTGTTAGCACCACCAGTTAGCACCAATTCAAAATCGCTAATTTCTCCTGTCGGGTCTGCTGCATTCAAGCTGAAGCGATAAGCTTTACCATAAGCATTATCCTCAGTAGTTGTACCAGGAACTTTGTCTGTATTACCAGTGGTGACAAAGTAGAAAGTACCCGGATTGTTAGGATCTTCGCTCATGTCTTCAAGACGACGGAAATTAGTAGAACGGGTGACATCATTTACCCAGTTACTCAAAGCAGTACCATCAGTCAACGGCTGGTCATCTGCACGGTTCGCCGTACCTTTGGTATCGTAAATCACTGACCGATCAACCTTAGTCCAAGTGGCCTTGACCTTTGTACCTTCCGCTAAGGTTTCGTAGTCATATCCTGTCACCTTTAGGACATACAGTTCACCGTCTTTGAAGCCATTGGGGTCTGCTCCTGTTTGATTACCTACAAACATATACAGTTCACCGTCTCCAGTATCTTCTAATGACAGTAGTACTGTTTTAGTAGAGTTAGTAGCCCGATATTGAGACGTTGCGATTACATTTTCCTTAGAAAAGCGACCGAAACCGTCTAAAGCTTGAGCAGTTCCATCCGTTGCTACAGCCCAACCACGACCGTTACCAAATTCTTCTGGGACAAAGTATACTGGGCCACCTTCAAAGCCATAAGTTGCCAAATAACTGGAACAGAAGCGACCGAAAGCAAAATTTCCTGTTTGAGTAATACCATCAGGTGTAATGGTGATCTTACTGATTTCTTGACCTTGGCTATCTACTACCTTCTCAATTAAATTCTTACCACCAATTACCCGCCAATTTTTATCAAATTGGAATAAGGAAGCCCGCGCACCAGTGATTTGTCCGGGAATGGTGCTAGAAATATCTGTTTTTGTGGTGCTGCCAAGTTCGTGGTTAACAAAGACATAGTAAGAATCAACGGTTTCATAAATGCCCAGTCCGTCAGGAATACCAGTAAAAGCGAATTTTTCGGTATTACTAGCTGTAAAAGCACCAAAACTACCTGTTAATAAAGGCACTTCATCCCCAACTGTCAAAAGTGCATTGATTCTGTAATCAACACCATTTAGCACTTTTACATAAGCAGGATCAGTGGTTATACCATTGACTACTGGCTTCTCGGCAACTTGAGGAATAGCTGCTAATAATTGTCCACCCTCTACATGAGCGCCATTGAGAATATTGGGCTGGTTCGGGTCAGCAGTGTTGTTGAGACCGTGAGCTTGAACATCGAATAAGTAGCCACTTACACCGGTTAAACCATTTTGGGGTAGTTCAACAATTCCAGAGCTTTCCCATGCACCAGTACCGATATCATAGGCAGCACCAGCAGCCTGTTGGTTAATTTCAAACAAGGACTTCACGGTATCGGTAGCGATGTCATAGGACCAGATTTGAGCATCGCGGTTTTGGGCGGCCATGACATTACCACCAAAAGCAGTGGTGTCTTCTTGAATGGCTATTTTGCCGTTTTTGTCAATAACAATGTTGTCGTAGCTAACTCCAGTATTAGCTCCACCGTTTAATACTAATTCAAAGTTACTAATTGCACCCGTGGGGTCAGCAGCGTTGAGACTGAAACGATACATTTTCCCGTAGGGGTTTTCTGCTTCTGCTGCTACTGTGGTAGTAGTACCGTCTACTTTATTATTTGTACCTGTGCTGACAAAGTAGAAAGTACCAGGATTTTTGGGGTCTTCTGCTATGTCTTCTAAACGGCGGAAGTTGGTGGAACGTCCGCTAACATTCACCCAAGTAGATAAATCTGTACCCGTGGTCTTAGCTACATCATCAGCTCTGTCTTCTGTTCCTTTTGTGTCATATACAACACTACGGTCAACCTTAACCCAAGTAGCGCCTACCTTTACCCCTTCTGCCAAGGTTTCACCACTGTGGTCAGTAACCTTAAGAACATACAAATCACCATCTTTGAAACCGTTGGGATCTGCTGCTGTTTGATTACCAACGAACATATAGAGTTCGCCATCACCAGTGTCTTCAGTACACAATAATACCGTTTTGTTTGAGTTGGTAGCTCGATACTGAGATGCTGCAACTACGTTTTCTTTGGAGAAGCGTCCCAAACCATCTAAAGCTTGAGCAGTACCATCTGGTGTAACCGCCCAACCTCGGCTGTTACCGTCAGATTCTTCTGGTGCGAAGAATATAGGACCGCCTTCAAAACCACTCTCTGCTAAAAAAGATGAACAGAAGCGACCAAAACCTGGTATGGTGGATGTTAGGCTAACAATGTCAGATCCATTAGTGGTAAAGGTGATTTTTCCTAATTCAGTACCCGTACTATCAACGGCTTTTTCAATTAGGTTTTTACCACCGATAACTTTCCAGTTTTTATCGAATTGGAATAGGGAAACTCTCGCTCCGGTGATTTGTCCTGTGACTGTGGTGGAAAAATCTGACTTGGTACTGCTACCTAATTCGTGATTGACAAACACATAGTAACCTGTGGCTGTCTCATAAATTCCCAGACCGTCGGGAATACCTGTGAAGGCATATTTTTCAGTAGTGCTGGTTGTAAAAGAACCAAAAGCACCTTGTAACAAGGGAACTTCATCACCTACGGTCAATAAAGGAACAAGGGCATATTGTGCACCTTGGGTAAGCTTATTGACGTAGGACGGGGCTGTTGTTCTTCCGTTCTGAATTGCCATTTTTAGGATATCTCCATTAAGGATTTAGCTTTTCACCAGATACTCAAGTTTTCTCATTCAATTGCTTCAACAAGAAGAAATCATGCTTCACTCTCAAAAAGAAAATATCCAAAACTTCAGTAATAGCCTTGAGGTGTCACATCCTAAGTTTTGTTTGAATGTCGACATTCTCCTCCCTCACTGTTAAAATTGGATTTTCCTGTTTTTATACGTCATGAAGTATGTTTTTATACAAAAATTGGAAAATTTCCTAGGGGGAATTCAGGGACTAGCAAAGCCATGACCAGTCCCATTGTCCGACAGTTTAGGATGTGGAAATCGGGTTAAACCGTAGATTTTGAATTTCACTTTTGCAAGATCAGCATTCAAAAAAAACTGAGGTAACACTAAATATTTTTACTAGGAGAAGATTAAGTTCAAGATAAGGTTCAAGAAATATGAGTTTAAGATATTTTAAACTGTATTTTTAATATACAGGAATTGTTAAGATGATGATAAATGTTAAATAGTGACACTTCTCTATTTCATAATTACATATAAATATCTGAATTAATACTTAATATTATGATTGTTATTTGGTAATATCTATTGAAGTATGAAGGGGTGATATTTAAAAGTGGGGAATCTGGAATAAATGTCAGAAGAGGATTAGGGGAAATCTTCCCACGCTTGAGCGACTAACTGACTTAACCAGCGTCTTTGTTGTCTATCTAACATGGGATCATCCGCTAATAACTCTGTAGTTAATTGATCTAAAGACTGACCCTGATTACGAACAACTTTAACGACACCAGCAATTACCGCAGCTACTAATTCTTCGTCTACTGGTTGTTTTGTGAGTGCAGATATTTCTTGGGGACTGTCTGGGATAGGATAAGGCATGGCTTGTGTTTACGAAATTGACAACATGAATAATAAACTTGATAAATCATTAAAATTCTTTATTGAATCTTTATGAAGTTAATTAGCGGAGAGTGTAACTTATTTTATGCCTTTTTTTAATCTGTCGGAGTGAGTAGATTCATTATGAAATATCAGAATAATATGCAAGAACTTCTTTATTTAGAAATTCCTACACCAGATACAGTATCCGTAAGCAAATGGCTACAAACGGATTTTATGGTCGAAAATGGACAAAAGTTAATCACCCCAGATGGTTTCCGCCTGAAAAGTGCCGTTAAAAATACCACTTCTGTTGGTGGAGAACTCTCTGTATTTGTGTGGTCGGTACAGCGGACAACTTATTTAAAAGTATTCCGTTGGGGAAATCAACCTTTTCCGCAGGAGGATCTCATTCTCCAATCTTTGACAAAGGAAATTAGAATTCGCTTTCCCGATTGTTACCCAGAACTCCCTGTCATTGATGCCCAAAAATCAATTTTCACAGAGCTAGAACCCTATTATCCCCTAACTGTCAAGTATTTTCAAAAAATGCCTAATGGGGAATATGACCTCAAGCGGGCTTACTGGTGGGAGCAACGCTGGCGAGAAGGGGTAATAAATCCCCAAAAGCCTCGTGAAGTAATATTTTATCAAGGCCAAGGTCAGAAAATACCCCCTCCGGCTTCTAATTCTAGTCCTGAGTATGATATTATCTACATTGGTGGTGCTTTGGGGTCAATCCATGCAGCGGTGATGGCTAAATTGGGCTATAAGGTGCTGTTGGTGGAAAGATTACCTTTTGGCAAAATGAACCGAGAATGGAATATTTCCCGTGATGAAATTCAAAGTTTAATAAATTTGGGTTTGTTGACAAATGCTGAATTAGCAGAAATTATTTCTAGAGAGTACAAAGACGGTTTTAATAAGTTTTTTGATGGTAATAATCCTGCTTCGTTAAAATCCTCTGTTCTTCACACTCCCACAGTCCTAAATATAGCTTTAGATTCAGAAAAATTCTTGACATTATGTGGGCAAAAACTTCAGGCTGCTGGTGGTGATATTTGGGATGAAACGGAGTTTTTCCAAGTTAATATTAGTTCTACAGAAGTTACTATTAATGTTCAACATTTACCTACTGGTAAAGAAAGGCAAGTGAGGGGACGTTTATTGATAGATGCTATGGGAACAGCTTCACCGATTGCTTGGCAATTAAATGGTGGTAGGGCTTTTGATAGTGTGTGTCCAACGGTGGGGGCAGTAATTGAAAAGGGCTTTGACTCTGGGGTATGGGATTCTGAATATGGGGATGTTCTCTACAGTCATGGGGATATTTCTAGAGGTAGACAATTAATTTGGGAGTTGTTTCCTGGGGTTGGGGAAGAGTTGACAATTTATCTGTTTCACTATCATGAGGTGAATGAGAAAAATCCTGGTTCTTTACTAGAAATGTATGAGGATTTTTTTGCAATTTTACCAGAATATCGGCGTTGTGATTTAGATAAATTGGTGTGGAAAAAACCGACTTTTGGTTATATACCAGGACATTTTAGCACAGATAGTGGCGATCGCACAATTGCAGTTGATAGATTAATTGCCATTGGTGATGCTGCTTCTCTACAATCTCCCCTGGTTTTTACTGGTTTTGGGTCTTTAGTCCGTAATTTGGAACGATTAACGACTTTGTTAAATACTGCACTCAAACATGATTTATTGAGTCAGCAGCACTTAAATAAAATTCGGGCTTACCAAAGTAATGTGGCGGTAATGTGGTTATTTTCTAAGGGAATGATGGTTCCCACGAGCAAATTTATCTCCCCCCAAATGATAAATTCAATGCTGAATACTTTCTTTGGTTTATTAATAGATGAAACCCCAGAAGTAACCGACAATTTCATTAAAGACCGTTGTGATTGGTTCACTTTTAACCGTCTAGCTTTGAAAGCAGCTATGAAAAATCCAACTTTATTACTGTGGATTTGGCAATTAGCTGGTTGGCGAGATTTATTACGTTGGCTTGGTAATTATGTTAGTTTTACTCGTCATGCTTTAGTAAGTCTTGTTTTGGGAAGGTGGTTTCCGCAGTTCTTGTACTGGAATCAATCTTGGTTAGAAAATCGCTTTCCAGGATTATGGTTACAGTTGTTAGTAATTAACTATGCAATTACTACAGGTAGACCAAGATTACCACCAGCATTGCGTTAGTTTTATCTATGATTAAGTAATTGGGGATTGTGGAGTTTTAATACTTCTAAAATCCTTAATTCCCTCACAAACTACAACTAATAGCTAATTCCGCATTTTTGACTAATTTTTCTTTATCAAGGGTTGAAACTGAATATTGAGGAGTTAATTGCAATAAATTTTCTACTCTTTTCCGCGCAGTTTCTACAACTGCTATATCTAAACTACCATTATTTAAACTAGCAGAAAAATCCTCAGCTATTTTATATGTCCGTTCTAAAGAAGAAGAATTAATATTCCGAGAAACGATAAACAAATCACAACCAGCATGAAAAGCCCGCGTTACCGTTCCCGTTTTCATAAACATTTCTGATACAGCTTTCATATCTAAATCATCGGAAACTATCACACCTTGAAAACCTAACTCTTCCCGCAAAATATCATTTAAAATGATTTTAGATAAGGTTGCTGGCACTTCTGGGTCAATTTGCGGAAACAAAATATGTGCTGTCATAATTAACGGAATTTGCGCTTGAATTAATGTTTGAAAAGGAATTAATTCCCGGTTGTGCAAATCTTCCCGACTCAAATTTAATATTGGTAATTCTAAATGGGAATCTGTGCTAGTATCTCCATGGCCAGGAAAGTGTTTAGCACAACCTAAAATTCCCTCTTCTCGCAATCCTTGGTAATATTCCCGCACACATTGACTGGTTTTTTCTGGTGTAATTCCAAAGGCACGGGGTCCAATAATTGGGTTTTGAGGATTTGAGAAAATATCCGCAACCGGAGACCAAGAAAGATTAATTCCCAGAGATTTTAATTCTCTAGCTGTGGCTTTAGCGACTTCAAAAGCGTGAGATTGTAATAAATAAGCATGAGGAAAACGGGTAATTGGTAAAGGAGTCCGCACTACTCGGCCACCTTCATGATCTAAAGTAGTAAATATGGAGTCGCGTTCGGTATATTGACGAATTTCCTCAATGAGGTTTTTAAAGTTTTCTAACCAAATTGCATAGGGTACACCGTCGAGGAAATTTTTCCCGAAAAAGATGACACCAATAGGTTTTAATTCATTTAATACCCGTTTATCATCATCATTTAAAGTAGTTCCAGAAATACCCAAAATTAGATGATTACCAAAGCTTGGTGATGATTGAGATCTTGACATAATTAGTTTGATATCAGTAAAGGATAAAGCCTTCTCTACTTTATCCTTTGAATCTGCTAAAAGTTAAAAACCAATAACTCACCTTTAGCATTAGCTATATTTTCAGTTTTTGGTGAAGATGATTTCAAAGTCATTTGTGGTGCATTTTGTTGTAAAATTACAGCTTGATAAGCTACGACTCCAGTATGTTCACTATCGAGACAACGAGCCGCTGTTCGAGATAAATCTAGGCTTCTGGGTGCAATGTAAGGTCCACGGTCATTAACACGCACAATTACAGATTTATTATTTTCTAAGTTTGTAACTTTTAAGTATGTATTAAAAGGTAGGGTGCGATGGGCAACTGTGAAATCATCTTGATTATATATTTCACCATTTGCTGTTAAGCGACCATGAAAATAGCCGCCATACCAAGAAGCTAATCCAGAAAGTTTTGTCGTTGAGAACTGTAACCCATACATTTCCATTTGTCCTTGTACCAATGTCAGAGGTTTGGCACGGAGGGCTATTCGCAAGTTATTAGTCCATTCCATGGCTAGGATATCACCGCGGCGACCAAGTTGATCAGAGAGTTTTCGACCAATTGCAAATAGTAGCCGATTACCTATCATCAGGGAAGGAGTTTTATCAACTAAACCTGGTTGTAATTGTTGAGGTTTTGCTGTGGATGATCTAATTAGTTGAATTAAGCGTTGTTCTAAGGATTTAGCTGTAATTTGATCAGGTAGTCTGGCAACAAAACTGTTATTAACCCATACCTCATAAGATGGGGGACGCTTTACAATCAATACAGGTGAGTAATCATAGCTCCCATTGAGATTCACTGGATTGTTGATGACATTAAAGAAACTTTTAAGTGATTGTAAAATAGTAGAAGGTGATAAATCTACTTTGCGACTCCTAACTTGTGTAACCACTGGTGAAAAGTTATTAACACTTTGCAAGTGGTATTGTGTAGCTATATTTTCTGGCACAGGGTCACAAAATTGTGTTTCTTTTGCTGATAAGCCTATCAAAGATGCAGCGATAGGGCTATCTTGGTATGATGATAATCGCCTAGTTATCCAATCAAATGTGAAAGCAGTTTTTGATGTTAAAGTTTTTTGCCAAGCACTTTTATGTTGTTTAGCAATCGCCAGAAATTGAGCTTGTGGCTTAACTAATTTGACTGGAAATTGTGTGGGATATCCTTTAGCTATTAAACCCATTGATAAATTCGCTATCAACACCAAAGCACTACCAGCAAAGGATTTCACCCATATTATTCCCGTTGATATCATAGTTTATTTATTCTCCAGTAGATGCAGTATTCCTAGAGAAATAATCTCCAGGCTGATAAAAAAAAGAGTTTTATTGAACAAAGAACAAATTTTTTGGAATTACATAACTTCTATGCGTTTTCAGATTTAATTAAAATTAAAATGTGTGGGATCATCATATACCGTAATTGGGACTTAAATCAACAAAAATTTTAAATTTAGTTTTGAGGTATTACTAATATTTCCATTAATTTTGCTGATAAATGCTGATTGATCCTGCCATTTAGTTTACTAACTTACATACGTATATTGCCTATCAATACTTAATAAAAAACCAGTTTTTCTATTTGTGACAAGCAGTTAAGCAAAATATACACTGATTGATATTGAGTTGTGAATAACACTAAATATTTTTCCGTGAAGAAAAATTTGTGTTAATTTCCGGACTGAAAATTAGGGTAAAATAGGTGGTTAGCGAAAAATTTGGGAAAATCTTAGCCAGCAATTGGACTAGAATCGCTAAAGGTAAAGGATTGCAACGTATAATGAGAACGACAAAACAGTTAAGAAATATTGAAGAATAGTAGGTTTAAATGCGCGTAGCAATCGCGGGAGCGGGACTAGCAGGACTTTCCTGTGCAAAATATCTCACGGATCTAGGTCACACACCTATTGTTTTGGAGCGCCGAGACGTAGTAGGGGGAAAGGTGGCTGCGTGGAAGGATGCTGATGGTGACTGGTACGAAACAGGACTGCACATTTTTTTTGGGGCCTATCCCAATATGTTGCAGTTATTCAAAGAATTGAACATTGAAGATCGATTGCAGTGGAAACAACACACAATGATCTTCAATCAACCAGAAGCACCAGGAACTTACAGTCGATTTGATTTTCCAGATTTACCAGCACCGATAAATGGTGTCATTGCCATTCTTAGAAACAACGATATGCTGACCTGGGCGGAGAAAATCAGTTTTGGTATCGGATTAATACCAGCCATTCTCCAAGGACAAAAGTACGTGGAAGAAATGGACAAATATTCTTTCCGGGAGTGGTTGCAAAAACAAAACATCCCCCCCCGGGTAGAAAAAGAAGTATTTATTGCCATGTCCAAAGCATTGAACTTCATTAACCCAGAGGAAATTTCTGCCACGGTCCTCTTAACAGCCTTGAATCGCTTTCTACAAGAGAAAAACGGCTCAAAAATGGCCTTCCTGGACGGTTCACCCACAGAAAGATTGTGTCAGCCAATCATTGACCACATTACGGAAAGAGATGGTGAGGTGCGTCTGAATGTACCTTTAAGAGAGATTTTACTCAATGAAGATGGAACAGTTAAAGGATTCCTATTACGCGGCTTAAACGGGGCAGAAGATGAGATCCTGACAGCGGATATTTATGTATCTGCCCTACCCGTTGACCCTTTAAAGCCGATTTTGCCCAATGCCTGGAAAGAAATGCCATTTTTCCAAAAATTGAACGGTTTAGAAGGTGTGCCAGTGATTAATGTTCATATCTGGTTCGACCGCAAATTAACAGATATTGATCATCTGCTATTTTCTCGGTCTCCACTCCTGAGCGTCTATGCTGATATGAGTAATACTTGCCGTGAATATGCTAATTCTGAGCGGTCTATGTTGGAATTAGTTCTAGCGCCAGCCGCAGATTGGATATCTAAATCTGATCAAGAAATCGTTGCTGCAACAATTACTGAGTTAGAAAAACTCTTTCCTCAACACTTTGGGGGAGATCATCCTACTAAAATACTGAAATATCATGTGGTGAAAACACCGCGTTCAGTTTATAAAGCTACCCCAGGTCGCCAACAGTACCGCCCTTCACAGCAAACTCCCATTTCTAACTTCTATCTGACTGGGGATTATACAATGCAACGCTATCTCGCCAGCATGGAAGGGGCTGTACTTTCTGGTAAACTAACAGCGCAGGCCATATCTCAAGCGCTGACGGTAGCAAATCCCTCTAACCTGCAAATGCCAACCTGACCGCCCGCCACGAATGTTGCAACTGCCTGATTCCCCCCCGCGCATGAAAACGCTGGTTTCTATAGATGAGTCATACACCCTTTGCCGGGAACTGACAGCTAAGTACGCTAAAACTTTTTATTTAGGTACAATGCTGATGAGTCCGGCCAAGCGTCAATCTGTTTGGGCAATTTATGCCTGGTGTCGCCGTACAGATGAGTTAGTCGATGGTCCTGCCTCTGCTATCACCACGCCAGAAACCCTAGAACTATGGGAAAAACAACTGGAGGCGATTTTTGCAGGATGCCCCTTGGATAATTATGATGTAGCGTTAGTAGATACCCTTCAACGCTTTCCGTTAGACATTCAACCCTTTCGGGATATGATCGCCGGTCAGCGCATGGATTTGTATCGCAGTCGCTATCAAACTTTTGAGGATTTATACCTCTATTGCTACCGAGTAGCAGGAACTGTGGGTTTGATGTCAACCACGATTATGGGCGTAGATAATAGCATCTATACAGCCCCTTGGTATCACAGCCAACAGCCCTATCTTCCCATAGAAGAAGCGATCGCCTTGGGAATTGCTAACCAACTCACAAACATCCTCCGTGATGTTGGTGAAGATGCCCGTCGCGGTAGAATCTATATTCCTCTAGAAGATTTGGCTAAATTTGATTACACCGAGGAAGAATGTATTCGCGGCGTAGTGGATGACCGCTGGCGTTCACTTATGCGATTTCAAATTGATCGCGCCCGTAAGTATTACATTCAAGCGGATAAAGGTATTAGTTACCTGGCTGCTGATGCTCGGTGGCCTGTTTGGTCTGCATCTATGCTCTATGAGCAGATTTTAGAGGTGATTGAGCGCAATAACTATGATGTGTTCAGTCAACGAGCTTATGTTCCCCAATGGAAAAAGTTACGTACGTTACCAGTAGCTTGGATGCGATCGCAAGTGCTATAGCTTGGTCATTGGTCATTGGTCAGTGGTCATTGGTCATTGGTCAGTGGTCATTGGTCATTGGTCATGGAATTTATTTATAAAATAACTATTGACAATCTCAAAAACTTCTGATAACATTGTTAAACATGATTGGAGAGGTGGCTGAGTGGTCGAAAGCGGCAGATTGCTAATCTGTTAAGGGATTATATCCCTTCGAGGGTTCGAATCCCTCCCTCTCCGTTTTTCGACGGGTGCGTTATAACTTATTTAACGCACCTTTTTCATTTCATTTTTGGGCGACCATATTCATATCCCACGTATACAAACCAATTTGGTTGGGAACTCTCACAAATCGACCTGTACGATGTCCTCTAGATAGTTCATTAAGAACTTTATTTTTGACCTCTTTGACTTCTTCGACATCAAGGTATCCATAAATGCCATTAACTATCTCATTAACATTGAAAATTCGTCCTGCATTTTCTTCTAGAAACAAGGTCAGAGCATCAATGAGAAATTGACCATCAAATTGTGCCAACATCGATACTGTTTTCATCTGAGGTTTGATGAAATATTTGTTGGTTCTGGTGGATTTAGTCCCTTTGGATGTTCCCCTACTAGAAATCGGACCTAGGGAATTTAAATCTAGAGTATAACAACCAGGTTCATTGGGAATTGATGACCAATAACCGCTTTCTCTCCCTTGTGTCAGAGATGATTGGACTCTACCTTTAACAACTTTAAAAATTGTCGACTCTAAATCACCATATAGCGATCGCACAATAAAGTCTATATGACAGACAGTTCCCACATATTCTTGCAATAGCTTTTTGAGTGCTTCCATGCGACTCATATTTCCATAGTGAGCCAGCATGGGAATATCTTCTCCCTTACCGACATAATGACGACGCTGAAAGGGGAAATTACCGGAGTTCTTGATTTCAGAAAGGGGATGATTGACGTTAAAAGAGTCTGATTTAGGAATTTCTAAGGGTGGAGACTCCAGATATTCTATATTAGACCTGTGATCAGAAGACAACAATAATAATGAATCTTCTTTATCAACCTTAACTTGTGCATTCTCATCAGCATAAGACCAAGTAGATAATAAAGATTCTACATTATCTAATTGTGATCGCGCCTCTATAAATAGACGTTGGTACTTTTGCACGAGACCCCCATAATAATCTCGTAACTCTAACAACGGTGTAATAAACCCATCCGGTGGTGCTTGTAATTGTCCTGGAGAATTCATAGCAGTTAACTCAACCTAAATCTATATTGCTAGTATAAGTCATGGCTCTAGGCTTGCTAGGTGTAGATACCTGGAGTGATTTTTTAGGAGGTTGGGGGGGACGACAACTTTCACAATATAAAGGGCGTGTTCCGAAAGTTTCCCGCTTTGTAGCTTGATTGCATTCTTTACAAACAAAGTGGAAAACCCGCGTATGAATACGCCTCTTATGGGCTCGGACAGTATACTCTCTCACATCAATTACTTTTGTTGCCATAATTAATAATTGCTAATTTCGATCCTCTTTATATAGCTATTCAAGCAAATGAAACTGTATCAGTATGTGTTTTTATAGAAGTTTTCCAAAAAATCAGAAAATCCTATCTAAGTCAAAAATACAAACTGGTACTTTTGATATATTAACAGTGACTGAGACATATTTGCCCATACCCTACATAAAAGTATGAAAAGAAATATAAGACAATTTGTCGAACTCATCACCCCTAAATAAAAAAGTGCTTTTTAGCATCTATTCTAATAATTGTCCTAGGAATCAACTATATAACTAAAGACATATTTTTAGGTACATTTTTGCGGATACTTTCAAGCATGATTCGGTGATCATGAATATGATCTTCCCTCTGTGCTGATCCAAAAAAATGAAGGATGAAATGATTATACAACCCTTCACCCTTCCTGATTCAGCCTGACAAAAAGCATCCAGCCTCCAAAAATAGGACAAATAAGCAACAGAGAGACGGAAGTGTGTATTTTCCTCGACTCACACCCTAAGCATTAGTACCAACTATCCGTACCCTAGATAAAGTCCATAACCGAAAGCTGAATGCTCTCAACTAACCAAGACGAACTTTTACTGATCTATGTTTCTGAGATTCGGCTTTAGGAATAGTTAAACGGAGAATTCCATCTTTATATTCTGCTGCTACTTTTTCATTGTCAACAACCGCAGGTAAGGCAATTACTCTTTGAAACTTGCCATAACGGAACTCTGAACGAGTTATACCTCCCTCCTCTTTGGTAATTTCTGATTTCCGCTCACCGCTGATAGAAACTGACTCAGGAGTGACTTCGACATTAAGATCCTTCGCTTCTAAACCTGGTAGTTCTATTTTTAACTTCAAATCGGTATCGGTTTCTGCAATCTCAGCGGGAGGAACAAATGTTAAACCCACTGCTTCACTGGCATCAGGTGGTAACAATTGTTCAAACAAACGGTCCATTTGCTGACGGATAATACTCATTTCTGGGAATGGTTCCCAACGTTCCATTTCCCGCAACGGATTCCAACGTACAAGTGTCATAACTATGTCCTCAAAAATTCACTATTGGACTTTTTGATTTGGTAAGACTGAATTTTAAGCTTCTGATTTGGTAAACAATAATACTACTGGTAAGGTTCTTACCTTCTAACTTCCTGAAGCTTAATCTTTAGCTTCCCAATTAAATAATAGCACTAGAAAATCAATTGATGACAATTCGGTTTTATAGATATGACCGTCGTAATAACCGTACTATTTAGTAAATAAGTAGACTGGGGTTAAAAATTGTATAGCAAGATAAGAGTAAAGAAGTTTTTAGCACGTTTACGGTTTTTTACATAAGTTAGTTTTATCATGTTAACTCATTTAACTCTAAATTGAGCTTCTCAAAAGTCATTTTTTTTAATAAAGGTTATTTTTTAGTAAAAACATCTTAAATGTAAGACTGTAAAGATTGAATCACAAGATTAAGTAAAGTATTTTTAGCGGTATTAATAAAAAAGTGATTTCCGTCTATTTCATGTAATAAAAAAGGGGCAGTAGTTTGTTTTTCCCACGCAGAAAGAGCATTATAGCTAACTCTTGAGTCTTGTAACCCACCAAAGGCTGTAATAGGACAATTAAGAGGTGATTGATGACTATAAACATAAGTGTCTAAAACTGTAAAATCGGCCCGAATTACGGGCAAAAAAAACTTAATTAATTCTGGATTTTCTTGCACTACTTTAGGAGTTCCATTCAGTTGATATATTTCGTTTAAAAAATCAGTATCTGTTAATTGATACATTAATGAAGTTTCAGAAGGAAGTTGTGGAGCGTGATAAGCAGCAATAAAAAGATGTAAAGGATGAGAGTTATAGTCAGAACGCAGTAGTCTAGTTAACTCAAAACTAATTAATGCTCCCATACTATAACCGAAAAAAGCATAAGGTTTATTTAAATAAGGAATAATATTTGTAGCTGTTGCTTGAATTAAAGGTTCAATTTTTGTATATGGTGATAATTTAATTTGTCTACCTCTACCAGGAATTTCTATAGGACATAATTCAATACTATCGGGAAAATCATTAACCCAAGTGCAAAAAATTGTCGCACTACCACCACTATAAGGAAAGCAAAATAAGCGTATTTTAGCTTTAGGGTTAGGTTTGGGACAAGTTATCCAAGACGTGAAAGTAGTATTGCTAGTCATAATAAAGTTTTTGTTTTGTTTATTTTCAAATTTAGAAAAAGTTATAATAACTTGTTTATTTTTTTAAGCTAATTTAAAAACTTTAATTTATATTAAAATATATTATCATTTTTGTAATGATTTCATATAATTAAGATAATAGTTTTTTATAAAATTTTCTTAATCAAATACTTTTATTAATTAAATTCTATTTAAATAAATATTGTTTTTATGGCAGTAATTATAAAATATATAGTTAAATTTACTGTGTTAACAATAATCTAAGTTGGTAAATAAATTATAAGGGTATATCTTTAAAAATGTCAATAGTTAAAGATAATAATTTTTATTTATTTTAAACAAATTAAATTTATAACTGCTTATTTGATAAGCGTGTACAACAATAACAAAAGATTATTTGCAAATAAAACAAGATTAAGATACATTAGCTAAAGATGTAAAACACATAAAACAAGTTTACACTACATTAGCTAAAGATTAATAACAAGAAAGACAAAACATAATTACATTAATTTAAGATTAAAAGCATAAATGAATTAAGAGTATTCTAATAAGTAAATAAATAGGAAAGAAGGAAAAGATAACAAAAAAGAAGCAATAGATAACAAAAAACAAAAAATAGTAAAAATAAAGGTGACAAAAGTAACTGTTTTAACATGACTTTTTTCACAGGCATTTTAAGAATAAATTAATTAAATTAGGTATATCTAAACCAAAATTAAACAAGACAGGTCAACAGAAAGACTTATGAAGAAATTTATATCTATTTTATTAGGAAGTTTATTAACAGTAACTTCAATTGCAGCTTTTTCTCAAAATGCTAATGCTGCTGACTTTCAACGTCAACATGATAATCTTAATCGTAATCCTCTTGCTTCTGATCATACTAAATCATTTAGTGAAAGACAAATTCGTGAACAACGCACTCGTGAATTGAGTGAAAGACAAATTCATGAACAACGCGCTCGTGAATTACGTGAAAGACAAATTTATGAACAACGCGCTCGTGAATTGCGTCAACGCGAAGCAAATGAACGTCAATCTCGTAAATATAATAATCGTGAACGACAACAACATAATAATCATTAAAGCTTAAACTTTTACATTTAGGTAAATTAGGAGAGTATGAAAGCTCTCCTTTTTGCGTTTGAAAGTAAAGAAAAAAGATAGTTAAAAATAAATTTCTTGGGAAGATAAACACACACTTTTATTAAAAGCTATTTAACCAGAGGATAAACTCAAGGAAATCATTTACAATCTATCGGAATATTGGTTAACAGCATTTAATAATCTATAGACTTTCCCTTTTTAGTGATATACAAAATTACCTCTCTCCTTATCAAGGGGAGGGTGTGCGACAGTGGGGGTAGGGTATATTTCTTGAACTTGGGAATTGTCTACTTTCTCCCGAATTTCCCCAGAAAAATGCTTATTTATCAAAACTGGAACTTGTTCAGCTTTAATTTTACTATAACGAGTTTTATCCGGCATAACTAAATTAGGACCAGATTTACAGTTTTTCATACAACCGGTACCTTTAATAGCGACTGAATTTTCTAACCCATTATTTTTTAACTCGAACTCCAAAGCTTGACACAAAGCTTTACTACCGCGTTGCATACAATCAGATTTTTGACAAATTAGAATTGTTTGCACTTTAGATTTTTTCGTCTTAGCTAGACTTTGCTCTACAACTATTCCTGTATTAGAATTTGCAGCCATAACTTGTTCTGCTACTAATGTTAGCTGATCTTTTTTGGCGTTGTATTGTTTCGTCCCGACAACTTGTAACCAAGTCCCTTGAGGTAAACGCAAATCAAAAGCACTCCGTAAATGCTTGGCTAATTTTATATAACATTCACCCTCAGAAGTTCCTAATAACAAGCCTTTGAGCTTATATCCATCCTTGATTACAAAATCTAAAAATCTGCCTTCTAAACAAAATTCTGTTACTTCTGAGTTAGTATTTGTACTCATTTTTTCCTCTTTCACTTAACGAATACGCCAACAGTTTTCAATACTACGAATCAAGTCTTGACGAGAACCAGTAAATTGTTGAATGACACTCCAAATCTGAATAGCTTCGGTAGTGTTATTTACTTCTACTATTAAAGGCTGATTACTCTCGCAAGCACAACTCATACCCAATTCTTGCAAACGTTGATAAACTTGCCAACGGTCTGTCCAACCTATATCAATAACGTGCTTTGTATCTGTTTCTGAGCCAGGAAATTTCAAGCGAGTAGCCCCCAAAATGCTATAAAGTTGCAGTAAAACTAGAAACTCACAGACTAAATTTGCGAGTTAGTTGGAGTTTAGCCTCTTTCTTTAGAATACACTAACTGAAAAATATTATCATTAATTTTGAGAAAAAATCCTATCTTTTTAAATTGGGTTTGATTAACGTAGTCCAGAGTGCTATAGGCAACATTATTAGTATTTCTACTGCTACTAAGTTCACTGATTTGACATTATCTCAAGTTCTTTATGATACTTCGATTAAGATAATATTTACAGGGTTAGTTTTATTATCAGAAATTACACTTAACCCTGACTAGTCAGTTAAGCGTTATAGTTTGTATCAAATTCAGTTACAGCTTACAACTATAGACATTGATGAAGCTGTACTGTTTTTTTAGATATAGACCTCCTAGTATTTAAAGATTTGATAATTATTTCAAAACTATTTCATAATCTTTTCCGTATAAACTGAAAAAATCTTGTTCAAAACTGAGTTAGTTTCACTACTAGGAATTACATCTAGTACCCTCACTGCTAACAATTAAGAGCAGTTTTTGTACAGTTGTCAAATCCGTGATACTGAGGCAAAATACAACAAAAGCAGGGGTAACTTATGTAGTCAGGTTTTAAGCATGGTAAATACTTATGCTTAAAAAATACCAATACATCCTAGAATTTATTAGTCAGTAGTTAATCGGGGAAAAGTTATGATTATTAATGGGACTTCTGGTCAAGATAACTTAGAAGCTAAAAAGAATGACCAATTATTTGGTTTTGAAGGAGATGATATTTTAGATGCTTCTAATGGTCAAGGAAGTAATTTACTTGATGGTGGTAGTGGCAATGATAAACTTGTTGGTAACAATCAGGATACATTGAAAGGTGGTGCTGGAACAGATAGCTTATATGCTTTAGGTAGTTCTGGTTTTAACACTCTTGAAGGGGGAGAAGACAATGATCAGTTATTTGTAGTAGAAGGTGGTAATAATACCCTTAGTGGTGAATCTGGAAACGATACACTAACTGTTTCTGGAGGTAGTGGTAATAATACCCTTAATGGTGGAATTGGTAATGATAAGTTAGATGTATCTAATCTAACCGGAAATAATATCTTAAATGGTAATGAAGGTGATGATATTCTGGTTGGGGGATTAGGGAGTGACCAGTTATTTGGTGGGTCTGGTGATGATTTACTGTTTGGAGGGGTAAAGGGTAGTAAACTAACGGGAGGTACTGGAGCAGATAAATTTTATCTTGCTAGTGCAGCAATTCCCGAAGTAGCCATTGAAGTTTTAGATTTTACCCAAGGTGAAGATAAGATCATTATTGAGGGTATCCCAGAAATTGCAAACTTTGCTAATCTGATCTTGACACAAACGGGTTCTGATACAACCGTTAAAGCTAATATAGGTGGTAGTGTCAAAAGTTTGGGGATATTAAAGAATATCCAGGCTAATATTCTGACACCAAATGACTTCAATTTTATAGTCCCTATTTTCTCAATTACATCAGCTTCAGCAACAGAAGGAAATGCAATTAATTTCACTGTCACTCGTACAGAAGATGCTCAAAGTAATCAAAGTGTAAATGTATCTACTTCTATTGCTACAGGAGATACAGCTAGTGCAAACGACTTAATTGCAAATACTCAAACTTTCACATTTGCAAGTGGAGAAACGACTAAAACCTTTACTGTACAAACAAGTCAAGATGTCCTATTTGAAGGAAATGAGACTTTTACAGTTAGTTTAAGTAATCCTACAAATGGTGCAATTATTAGTCTCAGTAATGGTACAGCTAAAGGGACTATTAATAATGATGATTCTGCACCAATATTTAGCATTGTTGATGCTTCAGCAACAGAAGGAAATGCAATTAATTTCACTGTCACTCGTACAGAAGATGCTCAAAGTAATCAAAGTGTAAATGTATCTACTTCTATTGCTACAGGAGATACAGCTAGTGCAAACGACTTAATTGCAAATACTCAAACTTTCACATTTGCAAGTGGAGAAACGACTAAAACCTTTACTGTACAAACAAGTCAAGATGTCCTATTTGAAGGAAATGAGACTTTTACAGTTAGTTTAAGTAATCCTACAAATGGTGCAATTATTAGTCCCAGTAATGGTACAGCTAAAGGGACTATTAATAATGATGATTCTGCACCTAACAAAAAACCAACTCTGCAAAACTTCACTCAAAATGGACAAGAAGACCAAATCATAAGTTTTGGTATTGGAGACTTCACAAACAAGGGTAAATACCAGGACGAAGACAATAATGATTTAATTGCAATTAAGGTAATAAGTTTACCAACCACTGGAAGCTTAACTTTTGTTAATGGCCAACAAGTAACCGTAAATCAAGAGATATCGGTTAATGATCTGGCTAATGTGCGATATAATCCCGTTGCTAATGCTAATGGTAATGTTGCCACATTTACAATAGCAGCCATTGATAATGGTACTCCAAAAGCAGAATCTGATCCTGCTACAATCACAATCAATCTGACCCCGGTAAATGATCCTCCCATTGCACAAAATGATCAATTATCTGTCAGTCAAGGAAGTTTGGGGACTATCAACCCTTTAAACAATGATAGTGACCCTGATGGAGATAATCTGAAAATAGCTGGCAAAACCGACGGTAAATATGGCAAAGTTGATATTAATGGCAATAATTTGACCTATACGCTGTTAGATGCCAATTATTTAGGTAATGATGTCTTTAGTTACACTGTTTCTGATGGTAGTCTTTCCGCCAGCGCTAATGTTAGGGTAACGGTTACAGCTAAAGCTGCAAGTGGGACTGTAGCACCAACTCAGTTAATCTCAATTGCTCCAGGTGACAAACTGATTCCCCAAGAGGCAGGGGCATTAACTGGTATTGTGGATAAATTGGCCTACAGATTTTCTGACTACAACCCATCCCTTGTGAAAAACTCCCTACAAAATGCCCTAAATCAGACCAGCGCGGCTTTTAATAATCTGTTTGGTCTTTATGAGGTAGATGATGAAACGGGGGCTGTAAATGGCATTAAACCTGGGGAAAGCGGTTATGCAAAAGCCGCTTTGAGTAAAGTAGTAGATAACTTTATTGTCAGAGTAGGGGGTTTAAGTAGTGGTGCTGCAAGTGATGTCGTTGTCACTCGTGGTAAAATCTATTCTCCCTTCGCAATTGCTAATGGTGGTAACTTCTCTGGTAATATTCAACAAGCAATTAATGCCTTCTTGGCTGCAAATCCTAATAATAGCCCAGCTAATGCCCAAAATTACACAACTTTACCTGTGGCCTATTTTAGCTTTGGGGTAGCTAACCCCGACGGTGCGGCTCATTTGAAAAGTTTTGGGAATAATACCTTTGGTTTTGAAGATTTACCTGCGGGTGTGGGGGTTAGTGACTACGACTTTAATGATACGATGTTCTCCTTTGGGGGGATAGCGTAAGCACTGCTACGGGCATTTGTATATTATTTTAGATCATGTTGTGATCACCGTCTCTGTACTTAGCTACTAAGTTCAATTGTCAAAGCTAGTTGATAGAGATAGCGACGAGATAAACCCGTATCCTTTGCTATCTCACGACTGGCTTGAGAACGAGAAATACCTTGTTTAATCATTGATAATAGTTCGTTTTTTAATTCGGTTTCTGTGAGTTGAGGTTTACTAGGTGGATTTCCAGCTACTAAAAGAGTATATTCTCCTTGAGGTTCTTTGTCTTGGTAATGGGTAATCCCCTCGGCAATTGTTCCCCGCCAAAATTCCTCATATAATTTCGTCAGTTCTCGTGCTATAACTAAAGAGCGATCGCTTCCTAAAATTTCTCCCAAATCTGCTAAAGTATCTCGTAATCTGTGGGGTGATTCATAAAAAACTAAAGTTCGAGATTCCCCTTGTAAAGATGTTAAATATTCCTGGCGTTTTTGACTTTTCGCTGGTAAAAAACCGTCAAAAATAAATCTATCAGTTGGTAATCCAGCCGCACTCAAAGCCGTAATTACAGCACTTGCACCGGGAATAGGAACAACTGTTATATTATTATCAATACAAGCCTTAATTAACTCATATCCAGGGTCAGAAATTCCCGGCATTCCTGCGTCACTTACTAATGCAATCGTTTTTCCATATTCTAAATGTTCTAATAATTCAGGAATACGACTATTACTATTATGTTCATAGTAACTAATTTGGGGTGTTTTTACCTGAAAATGTTGTAGTAATCTACCTGTATGGCGTGTATCTTCTGCTGCAATCATATCCACTGCTTGCAAAATTCGTACCGCTCTAAAAGTCATATCTTCTAAGTTACCAATGGGTGTAGCGACAATATAAAGTGTTCCTGGTCTTGGTTCAGTTTGCATATCAATTACTATTTCATTTCTGAATTTACTTAACACTATTTTACTAGGATTTTCGTCATTATCTTCAGCTAACTTCATTAGGCAAAAATTCAGATATAAAAATGTCTGTCATGCTATAAGGACAAATTTGGGGAAATGAAGACAATCCGGTTTCCCGTTCTGCACTAATAATAGCCAGTTGGTAGATTTTTTCTAAAGAATCAGCTAAAAAAGATTTAAGACTAGGATTTTCTGCCAAAAGTTTTTCTAAACGTAAACGTTGTTCTTTAATTATTAGTTGCCAACTTCGAGAACGTAAGTTAGGCTGAAATTGCCATTTAAGTAGGTGCATAAGTAGTAATTCTAATCGGCTTTCTAATTCTCGTTTTTCAGAACGTCCCATATCTTCAATTTCTTCAGCAATATAATGAAAATCAATTTGGTTAAATTTTCCAGTTCTCAAAAGTTGTGCTTGTTCTTGAGTCCAAGCATAAAAATCATCATCATGGGTAGTTAAATTCATAAACTTTCCTATAATTTACTTAATACTTCGAGAAACTTATCAATTAGCAATGATCAAATCTGCCCTATTTGTCGGTTTAATTACCTTAGATTTTATTTATCTCGCGGACTCTCCCCCCCAAAACAATCAAAAACTAGTTGCCACTGACTATACTGTAGCAGCAGGAGGACCCGCAACCAATGCCGCCGTTACCTTCAGTCACTTAGGAAACAAAGCCACAATTCTAGGTGTATTGGGTTCTCACCCCATGAAACAGCTAATTTGTACAGATTTAGAAAATTGCCAAGTTGCTATTATTGACTTAGATCCTCATCAGATTACACCACCACCGGTTTCTTCTATCATTGTCACTCAAGGAACAGGAGAAAGAGCCGTAATTTCTATTAATGCCGTCAAAACCCAGGCAAATATTACCTCTATCCCCCCAAATATTTTAGAAAATATTGATATTATCTTAATTGATGGGCATCAAATGGCCATTAGTTTTCATCTTGCCCAAACTGCCAAAACCCATAATATCCCCATTGTCATTGATGGTGGTAGTTGGAAACCAGGTTTTGCAGAAATATTACCTTTCGTAAATTATGCCCTATGTTCAGCTAATTTTTATCCCCCTAACTGCAAAAATCAGCAAGATGTTTTTAACTACTTGCAAGATTTTAACATTCCTCATATTGCCATTACTCAAGGAGAAAATCCCATTCAATACCTAACCTGCGGTCAGTCCGGTGTAGTCAATGTACCAAAAATACAGACCGTTGATACACTAGGAGCAGGAGATATTTTTCACGGTGCTTTCTGTAATTATATTTTACAAACAAGTTTTATTGATGCCCTAGCTTTAGCTGGTAATATTGCTACTAATGCTTGCAAATATTTCGGTACACGCCATTGGATGAATTTATGAAAGACCTAACAAAAATATTAACAATTGCGAGGGAAGTAGGTTGGGGTGCAGCCAGTCTTCTCAGTTCTTATTATCACGGTAATGATGAAAAAACAAATTTAGATATTAAGTATAAAAATAACGAACCCGTCACCATTGCCGATTTAGCAGTAAGTGAGTATATCTTATCACAACTACAAGCCGCTTTAGGTAATCAAGACTTTGGATATATCAGCGAAGAAACTTATAAATCACAACAGGGGAAAAATCCCTCCGAGTGGGTATGGATTATTGACCCATTAGACGGAACAAGAGACTTTATCAACAAAACTGGGGAATATGCAATTCATATTGCCTTAGTTCAAGGAACACAGACAATGTTAGCCGTAGTAGCAGTTCCAGAGACAAAAAAGCTGTACTATGCCACCAGAGGTAATGGAACTTTTATGGAAACCTCTACCGGGGCTGTACCCGTGCGAGTTAACTCCCATAAAAATATTGAAGATCTAATTTTAGTTGTTAGTCGTTCACATCGTAACGATAGGTTAGAATATCTTTTACGGCATCTACCCTGTCAAAATCAAAAAGCAATTGGTAGCGTCGGTTGCAAAATTGCCGCAATAGTTGAACAGCAAGCAGATGTTTACATTTCCCTTTCTGGTAAATCCGCACCTAAAGACTGGGATATGGCTGCTCCTGAATTAATTCTCACAGAAGCAGGTGGCAAATTTACTCATTTTGATTGTACACCATTAAAATACAACACCGAGGACATTCATCAATGGGGAGAGTTACTAGCAAGTAGTTATCAGAATCATGAGTTACTGTGTCAAGCAGCACAAAGCATTCTTGCACGGTTTACTTCCCACTAAAGCAGTATTGATAATGGCTGGTCGCCTGACAATGCTGTAATTTTTGTTGGGAAATTTTGCTGATTATGTGTTAATATTCTCATGTAGTGCTATACTTGGCGATATCAAGGATTATTTTCGGTTGAGTAAGTCGTTTTAAGATTTTTTTAAATGCGTCTCTCCGGATCTAACTCTCTACACTCTCTGATTTGGGAGACCGTTCTCTATGTCGATTTATGTTGGAAATTTGTCCTATCAGGTAACAGAGGATGACCTGAAACGGGCTTTTGCGGAGTATGGAACAGTTAATCGTGTCCAGCTACCTACAGACCGGGAAACTGGTCGTCCACGGGGTTTTGCCTTTGTGGAAATGGCAGCAGAGGCCGAGGAAACCGCAGCTATTGAAGCTCTTGACGGGGCTGAATGGATGGGGCGCGAGTTGAAAGTTAACAAAGCTAAACCCAAGGAAGAAAGACCTCGTGGTGGTGGCGGTAATTGGGGTAATCGCGGTGGAGAACGCGGCGGCGGCGGTGGTGATCGTGATCGCAATCGCTATTAAGTCCGTTTAAAAAAAATTAAAATCTATAGTATCCAGCAGATGCAGCCCCTGGCTAAGTGCTGCTGGAATATTTTATAGTGTTACTCAGTAAGGGTGAAGCTCGAACAGTTTAGGACTGAGATATCAGCGATAGTCAGACCCTAGGGAAGAGTTCAGCGACGGTTCAGTATTAGTATGTTAGCTGGTTGTTTAAAAAATTTCTGTGTCTTTTGACTCTGAGATTACTCATTTAAGTCTGGCTCTCTAGCTGTTAATATTGTTTCAAATTGTTTCAAAATACGGAGGAATAGGAATGACACAAGTGGTTTTAGGTGAGAATGAAGGTATTGAGTCAGCGTTAAGAAGATTTAAACGGGAAGTTTCTAAAGCGGGAATTTTCCAAGATATGCGGAAAAAGCGTCACTTTGAGACACCTTTGGAGAAAGAAAAGCGCAAAGCCATAGCGAGACATAAGCAACGCCGTCAACAACGTTCTCGCTTCAAGCGATAGATTTTAGCGGAGAAAGTAGAAGCCTCTCACCTCCCCGACGAGGTGATGAGATGAGTGTGCTTTAGAGTATGACT